>ENA-ORMO01000361-ORMO01000361.1-human-gut-metagenome-genome-assembly--contig:-NODE-361-length-65273-cov-19.870849_pt1 | contig 65273 bp, 52 predicted proteins | sample MGYA00242106_ERZ509001 | MGnify/ENA primary metagenome ERZ509001 (study PRJEB26280, sample SAMEA2338736) | human gut metagenome | biome: human gut; feature: human-associated habitat; material: faeces...
TTTGCGTATATAGACCAAATAGTGGAAAATAAATAAAAATGGGCTTATTTTAACGATATTGTTAAAGTTTGAACTACACCTGACACAAAGATAACCAAAAAAGTTAGGCTTGCCGATTTTTTAGCTAAATTAACGTGAAATAAAATTAGAAAATAGCGAGTTGCTTGCTATTGATGAATTTTACATCAATAGCTGGTTGCTTCTCAAAAAAGCAGTATGCCGCGATAGCCGACAAGGAATTGGCTATAAAGTTATTGAATGAACGATGTCTGGAGTGTTCTATCTGCGCAATGTTCTTCAGTTCGTCATTGACCGTTTCGATCAAGGCTCTTTTTCTGAGCAAAATCTTGTGGGCAATACTCATCAGTGAATTCTTCATATTGTTTTTAACTTTAGTGACAAGTTGTATGCCATTAAGAAAAAGGTTCTCAAACAGAGCCTAACCAATATATCCTTTGTCTGCGCATAGTTTTCCTTTGATGTTCTCCAGAAACTTACCTTGCTTCAACGGTTTCCGGTCATCCACGTTTTCAGGCGTGAACATGAAATTGAGAATCTCACCCTTGTCATTGACTATCAGATGCAGCTTGAATCCGAAGAACCATCCCATTGAATATTTTCCACGCCCGGCAATCCCTTCAAATGTTTTATGAATCAGAATCTTTTGGTTACGACAGACACATAAAGGAGTAAATTCAACAAAACTGATGTCGGTACAGGCTCCCAGCAGGATTCTTGATGAAAATAACCAGAGGAAACTATACTTCCTTCTCTAGTTCCACAAAACGATTATAGGATACCTGGCACGAAAACAAGTGTTTCAGATGTTTACAGACATATTCCTTGTAATAATACTTGAAGCTGTAAAAACTATCGGAATGAAATAGAATAAAAATCACCATGATTTTGACTAGATTAGCTTAAAAGAAATTAAAAAGGGACAAGCCTTTAATCCGACTTATCCCTTCACTATCACTCTATCTCCTGCATATCACATCATACACAGAGCAGCCTTCCGTATAATCATCTATCCCAGGCTCAAACTCCTTCCACCATTCCCAGACATGCAGATTATAACCTTTCCATTGCAGCATCTCTATCTCTGCCTTCCACTCATAAGACCATTGACTGTTAAGGCGTGGACAGACCAGGATGCGTAGATGCCTTGGAATACCTGCCATCAATTCCTCCGACAATACCTTTCCGCCCGTCGAGAACCATTGGAAACCGGGAAAAAGCCTTGTCATCCCTTCAGCCACGCCATCATCATCCACAATCACCATCCTCATGTCTGGGCGGTATTCCATTGTCGGATTTGGAAGATGATAAAATGAAGGGATATTTTTTACCTTGGAGAATAACACCCTCAACCTTTCATTCGACCCTTCCCTTCTCAGTGTCTTACTCCCGAACCTTTTATTCCTGTATGCATTGCCGACCGTATACCTGATCTCACCGGGCGTAAAGTCGGAGGAGGCGTAAGGGAGAAGGATGTCAAGTGCCTCGTCTCTCCCGATACCGTATTCACAGAGATTGCAGGCCGTATCATAGACATACCCGTTACGGTTGCCTCTCCTGAATCCCCCTTCCGTCCATGAGAGTATGATCCTGAGCCTCTCGTCCATATCGGTTATCGGGATAGTGCAGTTGGCTGTATCCGGATTTATGGTCATCTCCTCCTTTGCCTCAACCGGTTTATCCCATACAAGTGCTTCAGGATTGAGATGGAGGTCAGGATCATAGGTGACGTTCGTATATCTTGCCACATCCTGAGCTCTTCTATCCTCATCCACGCCAAAATCCTCCGCAATGGCCCTGTAGTATAGTTTATGGCTTTCCGCGTCAAGACTTTCCGGAACCTTGACCAGCACTTTCAGGCCTTTTCCGGATATTGAGAGGAAGACCGAGTATACATAAGGGTTCTTCATCAGCCGTTCCTTCTCTGAAAACACGTCCCCGTCCAGATGGTCTATGTCGATGGCCATGATACCGCTATGCCTTATCAGCCTCTCTTTCCCGCGTCTCTCGAATATGCCTGAGAATGAAAATCCGGGAGCGTCGAATTTAGCCCGGTCCATTTCCTCCCTGGTCCTGGCGTTCCTGACCTTGTCCGCGTATTCCCTGTATTCACCCTCCTGAATCTGACGGAGGGCATAATCCAGACTCATCCTTTTTGCCGGAAGTGTGTTGCTCTTGCTTGTATAAAAATCTATATCGTTCATTGCTACTCGTTTTTAAGTTGTTGATGTGTGGAGGCGTTCGCTGTTTGGAGAGCGAACACCCCACCAAGATGTATATTAATTGATGTTTACCACTGTTCACGATGTTTATGAGTGTTTAGGGGTGTTTATGAGTGTTTACACTGTTTACCGGTAATCACTACTGTTTAAGGTGTTTACGAGTGTTTAGCCTGTTTATCAGTGTTTAGTGTATAAATAAATGAACACCACTATATATTTTTTCTTTCTTTTGGGTCATTCTCCAGTCTTACTTATGTGATATTATCCTTTATCATAGTAGTAAGCAATAGGATATGAAAAGGAATAACCCAAAGAAAAGAGAGAGAATGATGTTTTTTCTTTCTTTTGGGTCATTTCCTATTGTATATATAGCTATATTTGGATAATAATAATGAATGACCCAAAAAAAGAAGGAAAAATGAATATGAGTGTTCATTCATTTATATAGTGAACACTAGTAAACACCTTAAACACCAGTAAACACCCATAAACAGTAGTAAACATCAGAAATCAACAGCAGATAATATACAATGTGAAGGATTGGCCCTCAAAAGCCAATCCCTTCACTTTTAACTATTCTTATATTCATCCATTCTCATCAACATCCATCCCTTTCAGCCTTTTTCCGACAGTGGCAGGTGAGAGGCTCAGTTCCTCGGCTATCTTCCTGTTTGACATTCCCTGCCCGTGCAATTTCCTGATCTGTTCGAGCTGCATGCTGTCACCATCCTTCAAAAGGTCACACTCCCTGGCTGTCCGGACAGGAATTTGGGTGTCCATTCCGGTCTGGTGAAGCTGTGCGGGCTGTATGAAACGGAGCATGGTGGGATCGAGCGTCTTGTCAATCACATAAGGTATCACATGGTTCCCATCCCATACTATCCTGCCGTTCCTGCTCTTGAGCTGCTTCACGTATCTGCCCGTCGAGGGATTGCTGCTGTCAGTACCTATGGCGAAGACCGACTGAACGAAGTTGGTGAGCATGCTTGAGCCCAGGCAGTGGTTGATGTCAAGGGGTGTGAACGGCTGGATCTTCGGGGTATGGTTGACTACAAGGATAGAGTAACCCTCCTTCGCCCAGCTACAGAACTCCTGGCAGATAGGTTTCACATCCTCGGCCTTCATCCCTCCGTTATTGACAAGAAAGGTGAGGTTGTCAAGAATCAACACCCTCGCGTTCACCCTGGCCATCATCCTCCTTATCAACGGCAGGAACTTGTCCGAATCATAGAGGCCGTCTCCAATCATGCTTAAATCCGGGCGGTGGAGATTATCGGGCCATACATGCAGTTCACCGTCCTTTGAGGTATACCTCTCCTGAAACTGCTTCATGGAGAGTTCAAGGTCGAGATACAATACGGTTCTCCCCAGTCGCCCGCTTATATGCTCCGCTATCTGGACCGCATAAAGGCTCTTGCCCGTATTTGTCCGCCCGAAAAGGATGGCGAACTCGTTCTCGAACCATAGGGCGTTGCCATTCCCGTCACCTCCCCATAATATCTCCGGCACGGGTTTACGTTTTTCTTCCATCATCATACTGTTCAGGGATTTTCCCATTATAAAGTCAAGTTCATCCGCCTCCTCTGCCGGCTGTGTATCCTTGGGTGTTGCAGGTGCCGTGTATCCATCCTCCCTCTCCGCATGCCATTCCTTCCCGCTGCCGAAAAGGTTGAATTCCGGCACTTTTATGGGTGGCACGACAAGAGGTATGTACGGCAACGGGCTTTCCGCATCATTCCAGCATTTCTCAAGACTGGCATTGATGGAAGCGATAGTTTTTTCATCTGGTTCTAATTTTTCAGTCATCATTTTATCACAGTTTTTAGTTGTACATTGATTTAATCCACACGTATAAGAATCTCCAGTTTTCAGACCGCCATTCTGATACCAATGAAGAAAGGATGACAAAACCGGCCACTGTCCCGCCATCCCTCCATGACTGAAAACTGAAAATAACTTGTACACAGATTAGGGCATGACTGGAAATGGCGCGCGTTTTTCATATTTGGAGCGCTATTATATATGTAAGGTATAATTGCCCAACGTCCAGCATCCTCCCAAAGCCTTATTACCGAAGAAACAAATACTCACACAATGAAGAAGGGTGTCCGAGATCTGAATATGGTCAACGGCGCTCTTCTTATTTTTTCTTCTTCTCTTCCAAATCGCGTTTTTGCTATCCTAACCAGCCCAACGCCTAATAACTGAAACATAAATGGCACACAGCAATATGTTTGAAAATCTAATCAATAAAATATTGGGAGTTGAGCGGGAGCCTATTCCCAATCGTCAGGATACTTTTACCGCACCTGATGTCACCGAAAAAGCGGTATCATCCGAACCTATCCCTGAAAAATACCAAAGAGACATTGAAGCGCTCCGACAGAAATATGGAGACGCTTTCAAAACCGGTCTCTGCATCAATCTGACCCTACAAGAAGCTTTATCAATCATGCATAGAGAAAGAAAACGGATTGACGCCTATTCCGGTCTTGTCTCTTATCTGAAAAAGGATTGGAATATCACACTAACAATCACATCACAAAAAACTAAACCTACAACATTATGAAGAACTATTTTATAGCAAACGGAGAAGTGCTCAATACAAATATGGGCATTGAAGAAATCGAATCACGGGTACAGGAATCATTAGACGAATACACCTCCGGAATGGCGCAATTCAGAATAAAGGAAATCAGCGAGAAGGAGGTCAGAATGTTCTTTGTCAGGGACTTCGACTATGATCCCGACGTACCAATCATTTTTGACGCTGACATGGCCTTGATAACCGGAGTGGGAATAGGCGCCTTCCAGCCACAACAAGTCGGAGGGTACCCAATGATTTATCCCTTGAGTTTTGCCGGGAAGAATTTCTACACGGATGTAACGGCTTTCATCAGGTTCTATAAATTCCAGCTGTTCATGGAGATGGGGCAGACAGTGGAGCATATCGGAATCAGATGCTATTCGGACCGGATTTTGATGCAGATAATCTTTTAATCCTTATGAATGTCTTGGTAGCATGTGAAGAGAGTCAGGCCGTTTGTCTGGCTTTCAGAAAACTGGGCCATAACGCTTTCAGTTGCGACCTTCAGGATTGTAGCGGTGGTCATCCGGAGTATCACTTCAAGGGAGACATGTTTGATGTAATCGCTAATCGTGGGGGAACTTTGGAGAATGGCACTAAACACTTTCTTGACGGTAACTGGGATTTGGTCATAGCCCATCCACCCTGCACTTTTCTTGCTGTCTCGGGTGCAAGATGGTATTATCACCCCGACGATAAGAACCTTCCAACAGAACAGAGAAGACCCCATCCGAAGTTCCCCGACAGAGCCAAAGACCGTGAAGATGCTGTTCAGTTCTTCATGGATGTTTCAAGGATTGGAGTGAGTAGACTGGCTATAGAAAATCCGGTAGGCATAATGAGCAGCCGATGGAGGAAACCTAATCAGATAATAGAGCCTTGGATGTTCGGTCATAAAGCAAGTAAGAAGACCTGTCTGTGGTTGAAAAACTTACCTCTCCTGATACCGACAAATATAGTGGGGAAAGGTGAGGTTTATATAGCAAAGAGTGGTAACAAATCTCCTAAATGGTTCACTGATATATTCTTCTCGGGCGTGTCGGCGGAAGAGAGGAGAAAACTGAGAAGCAAGACCTTTCCCGGGATAGCGGATGCGATGGCTAATCAGTGGGGAGGAAAAATGGCGGCATAATTGCACTATAATGTATGAATCAAAACAAGAACAAATAACAAGATGGCACAATATTTCAGAATAGCGACAAAGGACTTCTGCAACACACTCAAACCCGGCTCTTTCACGGGAGATACGATGATGTGTCCTACAAGAAGTCAGATTGAATCGGCCGGGTTGCATATAAAGAAAGGCTACACCTATGCGGCCGACCAGCTTGTTCCCGAAGACCATATCGAGCGTCTTGACTGGGAATATACTTTCTCCGTGACTCCTGCGACAGCTACCATATCCGCGGCGGGAGGTTCACGGAAATTCACGGTGACCTCGTATAAGAGACAGTACAGTCACAGTAATGCGGGCAACCGTATCTATGTGGAGGGGTCACAGACAGACGTGGCTTATACCTCTAGTAACAATCAAACGGTAGGTTCCGGAACATGGACCGCCGCGAGTGATACTATCAGTTATGGAGCAAATACCGGATCGACACAGCCAAGCGGTACTATTACATGGACCCAATCCGAATCTTTCGGTTCTGATCCCAAGAAAACAGCTACCGCAACTCATAAACAAAATGCGGATTCTATCAAACCGGATGGAGATGGTTATGGCAATCCAAGAATCAGATCTTTCAGCTATCCTACGGTTATCCCGGCCGCCGGAGGTAGTTCATTACCCGGTTACTCCTACGAACAGACTGTATATTGGGTATCCGGAAAAACCACGACACTCACATCCGGCGGGACTCCGACATTTAATAGAATCTCTGGGACAGCAACCGTAAATTCCTCGAGTGGTTTGGCCAATATTGGATCTAAAGGTACAACTGTATCGAGTCAAACTACTGTGGCTACTGTCTCACTGACTATCACGATGAACGGTAAATCCAGTCCAGCATCAAACGCTGATGTCAGCCAGGCTGAGAATAGGATTGAAGAAACATCCTGGAACCCCTGGAACGTGTCTGTCAGCGCTGATAGAACAAATTTCCCCAGGGAGGGTGGTACTACAACAGTAAGGGCAAGTGCGACAAGAACCGGTACACATACTTGGAGTTCGGGTTCAACATCTTCGGCAAATGATACGGGAACTCCTTCACTGAGTTTGTCCGATACTTCTGGATTCTCCTTATCATCCGGCTCTGGAACTTCTGTAACATTAACAGTATCAGTTAATAATGGTGCGGAAAGAAGCACTAGAATTACAGCATCCTATGGAGGAGCTATTGATTGGGTTGAAATTGATCAGGAAGCAGGTGTTCTTAGTCAAAGTGATACTCAGACAGTCTATAGCATTTCTACAACTCCTACATCATTAAATTGGAATTATGGCAGTACGTCCGGAAAGTCCTTCTCGGTAACGTCAAGAGCCCAGGATCAAATAAGATATAGATATTCATATGATGGAGGTAGTACCTGGGGAGATTGGGGAGACTGGCAGAATAATGGAAGTTCATATTCTGCATCCTATAATTCATCAATAACTTCAGGAAGCTCTTATTTCTCTATCTCAGGTAATACAGTGACTCCTGAAGGAAGTAACACAACATTCAGTGCAAATACCGGTACTGTTACAGTTTCCAATGCCGGAGATACAGCTTACGTCTCATTAAGTCAGGATGGTGCACCGGCTGATTATGATTACAGAATCTCAATTTCTCCAAGTTCCCATAATTTCTCATCCAGTGCAGGTTCCCACAATTTTACTGTAACTGTTGAACAAAGGTCCAAACCGATAACATCTTCTTCTTGGGGTTCTTGGAGTACAATAGGAAATAATTACAGTTCTTCCATTAGTGGGACAGGATTTTCCAGATCACAAAGTGGAGGTACAGTCACTGTCAATGTAACTTCCAATACAAGCACTACATCCGGAAGAAGCGGAACCCTGACAGTTACCTGTGACTATACTTCCGATCTTACCGGAACAAAACCATCAGCATCCGCCAGTCTGACTCAAGACAAGTATGTAACTACTGAATATTTCGGATATCAATATAAATTTTCGGTATCTCCTACATCATTAAGCTTTAGTGCAGACGGTGAAACAAAAACCTATTCCGTAACATCCGAAAGAAGACGGATATCTAAAAAAACGGATAGTAGTAGTTATAACGTTGGAAGTTGGACGACCTGGAATTCATATTCCACCTCTGTTTCCGGAGCAGGTTTTTCCGGAGGTTCCGGTAAGGTAACGGCTGGAGCAAACAGTAATACTTCCAGCAGGGAGGGTGAGCTTGATTTGATACAGACGCAATCCGAGAAATGTACAGTCCCGGGATATGAGTCAGACTCTGCCAGCATAAACGTCCCTTTGGAGCAGATGGGTGCAGATATCAAGTCCGTCAACTTCATACATCTGAGTTACAGCTGGCAAAGCAAGGATGGTGCCTATGACATTTACAGCGTATATGCCTCCGCCAGTTATAAAGTCACCTCCACTGTCATCGTGGAATGCAGGCTCACCTACGGTTCCTCCCTCGGGGCGGGTGAGGAGAACTACGCTTTCACGATATCCTCCGGAAGCACGACATCGTCAGCCCGGAAATGCTATACTTTCGCAGGGAACTATCCGGATGTGGTATCAGGAACCGGCAGTGTCAGGCCTTCAGAGGATGAAACCTACCGCTACTCCTTCCTGGAGTAGACTCTGTAGGAATCCGACAATGATACCGTCTCCTTATGTCGGGTAATAGCGGATGGGCCGATCAGTGGGGAGGAAAGATTATAGCAGCGTAAGACAATAATGACAAACACAATGGGTTAACAATGAAAAGTACAATATATACCACAATCGGAGCGTCCAACCACTCTGATACGACAAGGGAGGAACATGATTTTTATGCTACATTCCCTGAAGCCATAGACAGGTTATTCGAGGTGGAGAAGTTTCCTGATACTATATGGGAACCTGCCTGTGGAATGGGGCACCTGTCCAAAAGAATGATAGAATTAGGCAAGGAGGTTCATTCCACTGACCTGATAAACCGGGGTTATGGTACCGGTGGCGTTGATTTCCTGAAAGCCACCGAAAACCCTTATGGAGCTATCATTACCAACCCTCCTTATAAAATAGCTCTGGAATTTATAGAGAAAGCCTTGGATATATCGGGAGAAGGAACTAAGGTAGCGATGTTCCTGAAACTTACATTCTTGGAAGGGAAAAAGACGTAAACCGTTCTTTCAGACCAATCCACCACGAAAAATCCACGTCTTTTCTTCCCGTGCTGTTGTTGCCAAAGGTGGAGATTTTACAGCAGCTCAGGCAAATGGGAATGCTATCGCTTATGCCTGGTTTGTTTGGGAAAAAGGTTATAAGGGAGATACTGTAGTGGATTGGATCAACTGAAATACGGCGTAGGGAAACGATACATTCCGGAATTGGCAAATATAATGGTTATATAACGGAATGGTGTGTTCCCGCTGGATAATATAAATTTATTAATTCATTAAATAATTCTATGAAAAAGAAAAGTGTAAATACTACTCAACAATTGAGTAAGAAAGTATTTATAGCAGGCAAAATATATGACCTGCAGGTTATGGACAAGGATACAGTCGAGGCATCGGTGCAGGAGTATCTGGACAGTGCAATCGGTAAGGGCAGGGTCAGGTTCGAACTATGCACAGTCGGAAATATGACCGCCATGTCCTTCCACCGGGGATTTGACTACAGTGCCTATGATGCTGACCCGGTGAAGGATATCATGGATGCCGACGCCTTCATGATGACCGCCCATGAATATGACGGTTTTGAGATGCCCCGGCCTTTTCCTGCACTTCCAGTCCCTGGTTTCGGCTATCCCTACCGGATAAAGCAGACCGATTTTCTGGACGCATACCGGAAGAGTGCCAAGATTCTCGGGGCAAGCAAGGTAAAGAATGCATGGCTGGATATAAGTCCCCGGTCCATTGTGCTGAGGGTGCAGATTGGATAAATACCGGATTAAAAAAGGACATAAAAACGGATAATACAACGAGGGTGAAATTAGGTGTTAGTCCCGATTAATATTAGAGTTCTTTCTTATAATTAAAGGAAGTCACTGTACAGAAGTATGGTGACTCCTTTTATTTTTTGTTTGCAGAAGAATCGGATGAATGTTTTTTGTCATCAATCTCTCTCTGTCGCACTATGAAAAACAATGGAATTTTTTATTTGCTTGATAAACGCTTGGAAGGAATTATTTCTTCTCGGAGAAAATAAAAGTTATGCTATGGTTTCTACCGTTATCATAGAATATAGATTTGTTTATGGTTCTTCTGCCGAAATCGAGCGCTATACATTCACCATATTCTCCAGAGCCCCTTTCTTTGGTAAAAGAAATGTTATTGCTTTTGAATAAATCATCCGAAGACCACTGAAAGAAGTAGTGTCAGATTCTCTAAAGTTGATATATGTTAACATCTCTTTCTAGTCTAGATATTATAAGAATTTGGTGCCAATATTACCTTTGTTAATTGATTATGTGTGAATGATATATCATAAGTAACTTCATTCTCTGATATCCGATAGTAGGAAAATTCAACGCTTACATTTCTCTCTTTTTAATTTTGATAAGCCACAAAACAGCTTCTTTTTCATTCTTTATACATCTCTCAGAGTCAAAATCTTCGTTTATAAATAAAATCATTACTGTCCCATTAAAATCTAAAAGAGTTCTTTGAAATATTTGAAATTTAGTTAGTTACAGCTATTCTCCGAGCGAACGGACTTGAATTTGTAGCTTTGCATCAGATTAATCCGATGGCATATGTTCCAAGACAAATACGTTTTCGCTCAATTGGCTTCATTTCTGAATCGAAGTAAGTTTAACCGCATAGTCACCAAGTATGATGGCGATAAATATGTGAAGCACTTCACCTGCTGGAATCAACTACTTGCTTTGATGTTTGGCCAACTTTCTAATCGTGAAAGTCTGCGAGATTTGATAGTTGCTCTTGAAGCTCATCATTCCAAATGTTATCATTTAGGAATGGGTAAAAATGTATCAAAGTCATCGCTGGCAAGAGCAAATCAAGATAGAGACTATCACATCTTTGAAGAATATGCTTACTACCTAGTTAGCGAAGCACGACAAAAGTGTGCTAATCATATTTTCAAACTTGGCGGTAACGTTTATGCTTTCGATTCGACAACTATTGACCTGTGCCTTTCAGTCTTTTGGTGGGCAAAATTCCGCAAAAAGAAAGGTGGTATTAAAGTGCATACATTATATGATGTGGAAACACAGATTCCTGCATTCTTTCATATCACGGAAGCATCCGTACACGATTCTAAAGTCATGATTGAAATTCCTTATGAACCAAGCTCTTATTACATCTTTGACCGCGGTTATAACAACTTCAAAATGCTGTATAAAATTCATCAAATTGAAGCCTACTTTGTTGTCAGAGCAAAAAAGAATCTCGGGTACAAATCCATCCAATGGAAACGTAGGCTGCCTAAGAATGTGCTTTCAGACGCGAGTGTACTTCTGACAGGATTCTATCCTAAACAATATTACCCAGAGCCACTTAGGCTGGTTAAATATTGGGATGAAGAACAAGAACGAGAATTTATATTCATAACCAATGCGATGCATATATCTGCGCTTCAAGTTGCTGAACTTTATAAAAATCGCTGGCAGGTAGAGCTGTTTTTCAAATGGCTCAAGCAGCACCTTAAAATCAAAAGATTTTGGGGAACTACAGAGAATGCTGTTCGAATACAGATATATGCTGCTATATGCGCTTACTGTTTGGTGGCAATCATTCAACACGATATGCAACTGGACAGAAGTACATATGAAGTGTTACAAATACTGAGCATCTCATTGACTGATAAGACTTATCTGAGAGACCTCTTTAATAAAACTAAATTTCAAAATGACAAAGAACGATTCGGACCAAATGGGCCAAGTTTGTTTAATTTTTAATTCGTCCCAATTTTAATGGGACACTAATGAAATAAAATGTGTTAGCAAAGGTAATAATTTATTCAGCTGCTTACTTAGTCAATTTTATACAATGTTATTTATCAATGTTTTATATTGAATATCCCTTGTAATCGAATATCTTCCGAAGAACTTCCAATCATGACAGAAAAAGTTCCTGGCTCTACTACAAAATAATTATCTTTATTCCATAATCCCAGTTCTTGTGGAGTAAGTATAAAACTGACTTCTTTTTCTTCTCCCGGCTGTAAATGAACACGTTCAAAACCACGCAACACTTTTACATAGGTAGTAACTGAACTCACCTCGTCGCGTAAATAAAGCTGAACGACCTCATCTCCAGCAACTTTCCCCGTATTCTTCACTTTACAACTCAACTTCACAGAACCTTGTATACCTATCACCGGATTGTCAATTTTCAAATCTCTGTAAGCAAAAGTAGTATAACTCAATCCATATCCAAAAGGATACAAAGAGCCGGTCACACGCACAAAACCTTTTGAATCAGAGCCAGGTTTAAAGGGAAAAGCAAAAGGAATTTGTCCTACCGAACGAGGAAATGTCACAGCAAGCTTTCCACCAGGATTATAATCCCCAAAAAGGACTTGCGCTATCGCATCTCCCATAAACTCTCCCGGAAACCAAGCATGTACTATACCCGGTATATAACGTTCCGCCCAATTGATTGTAGATGCACGCCCGTCTATCATCAATAAAATTACAGGTTTTCCTACAGCGTGAACTGCTTGCAACAATATTTCTTGCCGCCCACACAAATCAAGGCTGGTACGAGAGTACTCCTCACGCACTGTCTTTTCATTGCCTCCCAACACCATAATAGTGACATCCGACTCCCTCGCCAAAGCTACCGCCTCATCTATCCCAGCTTGTTCTTTAGCATCCAAAGGTACATTGTAAAGCTCACTTTCGGGAAAATATCTATCTATAATATCAACCCCCTTGGCATAACGGACTTCGGTATGGGGTAAATAGTCTCTTATACCCTGATAAACAGTCCTTATCGGAGCATTAGCCGGTCCATAACGACATATCAAGTTCGTTACTTCATCCGCATTCGGACCTATGACAGCTACCTTTTTCAGAGTCTTTGACAGCGGTAGAATATTATTTTCATTCTTCAACAAAACAATTGACTTCAAAGCCGCCTCCATGGATATATCCTGATGTTCCTTGCAATGTACCACTTTTTCCGGTCGTTCAACGTCGCCCCTATAAGGATTATCAAACAGTCCCATCATAAATTTCACCCGCAACACATCGGCTACACGGCGGTCAATGGTCTGTATAGAGACCTTTCCTTCAGCAACAGCCTGCCGAAGCGGACGGATGAAAGTCTCGGGCAAAGTAAAGTTCGTGCGTACGTTCAGTCCGGCATTTACCACCTGGGCAGCTCCATCCACATTTCCGGCAGCAACCCTATGCTTGGAATAAAGGAACTCCACTGCCTCACTGTCTGAAACCACATACCCTTTAAATCCCCATTCATGACGTAGAATTTCCGTCAAGAAATGATAACTGCCTGTAATAGGCTCTCCATCATAATCATTATAAGAACTCATCACTCCCAAGGCACCACCATCACAGAAAGCTTTCCTAAATGGTTCCAAATAAAGAGTACGCATTTCCCGGGGAGCTACGTGCGGGTCGGTACGCGTCCCGGCATCACGCCCACCCACCGGAATACTATAAACGGCAAAATGTTTGGGAGTAGCCACAAGCCCTTCTTTCTGAAGTCCCTCAATCATTCTCTTGCCTAGTTCTCCCACTAAAAAAGGATCTTCACCGTAACATTCCACCACACGCCCCCAACGTGGGTCTTGTGCAATGTCTAAAATAGGGGAATAGAGGTTGGTATACCCCAATGCCTTTGCTTCCTGGGCGGTGACATGAGCTATTTTACTTATCAGTTCCTTATCCCAAGTGGCTCCTTGTCCACACTGGGCAGGAAACATAGTGGCCCGGTCATGGCAAAGCCCACGTATGCCCTCATTTGTAAAATCCACCGGAATTCCCAAACGGGTCTCCTCCACAAACCAGCGTTGAATAGCCTGCCGATTCTTCACACTGTTCACATAGGGATAGGACAAGGAAAAGCCGAAAGTCCCCAAGCCATTAGCTTGCTCGTCAATATTGGCTATACCGTCTTTCCATATTTCAGTCTTCCATTTGTCAGTGGGCAGTGAATCTTTCAGTACACGCCCCGAACCATATAACGTAGCCATTTGGCAAGTCTTTTCGTCTATCGTCATCTGCGACAACAAGTTATTTACTCTTGCCTCCAAAGGAGCTGAGGAATCTTCATAGATGTCTTTCACTCCATTCTTATTGAAATCAATCCAACCCTTCCTATATATGTCGGCATGTTCCTCTGCATGCATAGTTGCACAAAGCACTACAGCTATGCTAAAAGCTATTTTTTTTTTCATAATATTTCTTTGTTTTCCATTTAATAGAAACTCATGGAACTGGTGCATAGCAGCTGATATCTGTCCTATGTTCTCATTGCCATCAAAATCTAGCTACACCGTTCCATATATAGGATTACACCGGGGAAAGTATGTCCGTGTCTATTGATTCCTATAAATACATTCACACTATCAGTATATTCTTTTGGTACTTCCTTCTCTGTGTAATACATCAGCTTGATTCTTGAAGCCAGCAACAGTGTATGAAGTTTGCTTTTCATGAAATTATTTTTTATGATTATCCGTATAATGTCCGTTAATTTATTTAACATTATACGAATGTTTTAATGATAAATATTTATACAAAAATATTTGCGTATTTTGCTGAAATTCAGTATATCTATGGTATAGTTTTAATCCGAAATATCATTATGAACATACTAAATTTCATGCAACGGTTCCCCGATGAAGCATCTTGCATTGCTTATCTGAAGGAACAGAGGGAGTAATCCGGTATTGTCTGCAAACATTGTGGCTGTACAGAACATCGCTGGGATGCCAACAAACTTGTTTTTGAGTGCAAGCACTGTCATCACAGGCAGTCATTACGCTCCGGGACAGTGATGGAACACAGCAAGCTGTCTTTCCGTTACTGGATAGCAGCCATATTCCTGCTAACAAGCACCAAGAAATCCTTTTCAACAGAGGAAATTCGTCGCCAGTTAGGTCACAAACGTTATCAACCCATTTGGGAGATGGTCTGCAAGCTTTGGGATGTCATGGGAAAGCGTGATGAACGCTACCGCTTGACCGGTTCTGTAGAACTGGATGAAGGTTTCTTCACTGTGGAGCTTCAAGAAGAGGAAAAGAACAAACCATTGAAAAGAGGTCGTGGCAGTCAAAGGAAAGCCAAGATTCTGGTCATGGTTGAAAGTTCCGATTCTACGAAAACTCCCAAGAGAGGAAGACCCAATAAAGCAGTCGGACACCTCAAAATGCAGGTCATACCGGATTTGGGGGCGAAGACAATTACCAAGGTTGTCAAAGAGCAACTGGAGCCGTCAGTAGAACTGACTACAGACGATTCACATCATATATCAAGTTTGGTAAACTCGTCAAGAGCCATAAGGCGGTCACTTCCGGCAAAGAAGCGGTTAAAGTCTTCCTGCCATGGGTGCATATTGCAATAAGCAATGCCAAAAGGCTTCTGTTGGACGTTCATCATAAGCTTAAAAACGAATACTTACAATACTATCTGAATGAGTTCTGCTATAAATTCAACAGACGCTATCTCGATGAAAAACTATTTGATAGACTCGCTTTCACTGCTATCAACTATAACACCAACTTTAGATCGAAAATTTATAGACGGACATCATGCGGATAATCATATTATTTTTATTCGATATTAATGTACAAAATTCCAGTTAGCCTCTACCTTCATCTCTTTACCTTTTGCACGAATTATCAATGGATAGCAGGGTTTCACAGCAACATTTTTCGCCCCTGGTCCATCCTTTACCGTAGGATTGGCTGGTATGCCTGATGCTTCTCCCATCACGACTTCCAAGATTTCATCGGCAGAGACATTCAGACAAACACTGGCAGATGAAGTACGGCACATGAATCCCGGTCGGTAAAAATAGGATTTTGTGTGATGAATACGTTCGTGAATCTCACTGCCGGTCAACGTTGTTGCTGAAGGCTGTCCATCTAAAATAGGTTTTTCATTAAAATGAATAACATACTCATATAGGTGAGAGGAATCGGAGTTACAAATATATACATCTTGCAAGCGGTTATTCTTCAGATCTAGGCAACGGCGCATCTTGACCCCCGGATAAGCAGTGACTGTTTCAGCTTCGGCATACCCTCCGTCTGGGCGAGGTATGAACTTAGATATTTTGCCAGTGCTTTTTCTTTGATCTCTGGCATCTATCGTTACTGTATTATGCGATAAGCTACGTTTATACCATTTCAGGTAATCGGGAACCCCATAGCCCGAGGTTCCGAAGTCAGACACCAGTTCACGCTTACCGTCATGAATTGTGATAGAAAGCTTGTCTGGATGTCCATGGCCAATGCCCTCACCACCAAATTTCAGAACTACCGTACGTGCATCACTGCGCAACAAACAAAAACCTGACGTATCGAATGAATAACTTAATTGAAGTAACTGACTGCCAGAGGCGTTTATCATTCGACCACTCAAAAGGGCCTCTGGGTCTAGACGTCTTTTCTGCGTATATGTCAATTCCAAGACTTGCTGTAAAAGGGGGTCGTTGTAACGTGTATTGGCAACCTCATACAATGCTGACTGGGAAAGGAGGTTTGCACCATACCAACCGTCGCTATGCGCAGGAAACGATAAATCGGGATAGGTTCCTTTCACCGGCTCGGTAAACATATCATGCAGATCGCTATTAAAGAGATCAATATCTCGGCATTTCACTGCATTTGCCGTAAATAATAAAGCTTCTAACGGATAATAATGATAATGAGGAGAACCCTCGTTAATCCATCCATCATTGTTTTTATGCTTATCTACTAGGAAATGATAACCGTATTTATCTTTATTAATAGCTACATCGACAATGGAATCATTTTCCAAAGCAATGCCTAAAGCCGCCAATCCGCTATTATGCCACATCTGCCAGTTTGCACTAGCAGGACGATGAAGTAATAAGGTTGCTGCTGGTTTCAGATAACCATTTTCTATGCTTTCTATTTCGTTTTTAGATAAAAGTGGCTTTATAACGTTGTATGCCATTGCAACTTTTGTAGCCCAATTGGCTTCATCCAAACTCTGGGCAAATGCCTTTCCGCTATGTTGGTCAGTTGGTTTTCTTTCAGAATTATGCTCGAACCAGTTATTATATTTACTTGCATAGTCTAGTAACATGGAACGAATATAGTTCGCATATTTTTGCTTTCCAGTGGCTAGATAAAGATACATACATTGATATAGATACTCTTTATTCTTCATGTGTACTTCATAAATCCATGCCCAATCATATCGCTTGTTACCACTCCATTCTTTATCGCATGCTGAACAATAGTGAGCCTTTGGACTATTCCAACGAAAAGTGAACTGTAAGTTATGCTTTGGACAGAAATACTCATGGTAATGTCCTCCTTCTTCTTTGGGGACTGCCAAAGGATATTTTCGTCTTTTTTTTATTTCCTTATTCATGTTTGCCACAATTTCCTTTCCCCAACGACTTGCTGCAGAATGTTGAATATTTGTTATATCTGCATCTGAAAAAAAATAAAAGCCTTTCTTTTTTTTCACAATAGAAAAATTATTGTCGTAATGAGAGGATTGAGGTGAATCGACTTTTAAAGTGTCATCTTGTAAGATAAACGTTTTTTTGTTATCTTTTAATACTATATGGCAGAATTCCTTTATTTGAGAATTTTCCTTTGTAAAGGCATTACTTTTTTGGACATTACTCCAAATGCAAATTAATACGATAAGAAAAATAGATGTGTACTTCATGTTATTATATTGTTTATGCATTTAATTTTTGTTCTCGGTTTCGATTATTAATAACACAACAAATATACATTTTTTCCTTTAGTATAATTCTTAGAAAATCTTTAGAAGAAAGGGAATGCTTATTTTTTTCAGGAAAGCATTCCGATTAATTATTATATTTTATAAAAGTAATCTTTCAAATAAAACAAAAGTGTATATTTGCAATACATCTTTAAACCTCAAAATACAATTTCAAGTGATGACAGCAGATTTGAATGCTTTTAATCAATTCTTTTTAGATTATCAGCAGCGGTTTATTTATTTTGCACATATGTATATACATGATGAGGCTCTTGCAGAGGACCTTGTTATTGAAGCAATGATGTATTATTGGGAAAATAAAGAACGGTTACCTGATGATATAAATATTCCGGCTTATGTATTGACTGCTCTTAAACATAAGTGTATCGATTATTTAAGACATCAACAAATTAGTCGATTTGCTTCTGATAAAATTTCAGAATTATACTCTTGGGAATTGTCCACACGTATTAATTCTTTAGAAGAACTTGAACCGAATGAGATATTTGCAAAGGAGATTCAAGAAATAGTGCATAAAACGTTGACGACTTTGCCGGAACAAACCAGGCGGATTTTTGTGATGAGTCGTCATGAAAATAAAACTCATAAAGAAATTGCAGATTTATTGGGGATGACACCAAAAGGAGTGGAATTTCATATATCTAAGGCAACCAGGCTGTTACGCCATACTCTTAAAGACTATTTGCCGACTTCTCTACTTTTCTTCTATTTTTGTTGATTTTCCACTAGGGGACTTCTCTTTTCATTCGCTATTACTATAAATATACAAAAAAGGTGTTTATGGATAAAGACTTATTATACCGTTTTTTTGAGGGACGTGCGTCTGTAGATGAGATGCGCACCGTAAAAGAATGGGCAGAGGCTTCTGAAGAAAATAATATCCTATTGCGCAGGGAACGTAAATTTTTCGATGCGATGATTCTTGTAGAACCTCTGAAGAAAGTGGATTTGGATTCAGGATTCCGTTGGGGAAAAAGATACTTAATCAGAGAGTTTATGAAGGTTGCATCAATTGTTTTAATTACGGTTAGTATTACGTTCGGTTTGTTTTCAATAGGAAATGATGATAAAGATGAGATAGCCATGCAAACAATAACAGTACCGGCAGGTCAACGTGTGAACCTGGAATTGCCCGATGGTTCAAATGTGTGGCTGAATGCTGGAACAGTGATGCAATATCCAGCTTCTTTTATGAAAAACAAGCGTGAGATAACTTTAGATGGAGAAGCTTATTTTGAAGTTGCCCATAATAAAAAATCACCTTTTATTGTGCACACTCATGCTATGGATGTGGAAGTTCTCGGAACGGAGTTTAATGTTGAGGCTTACAAAAGACGAAAAGTATTTGAAACTTCGTTAATACAAGGGAAGGTTAGGATAAAATCTCCTTCTGATGAAAAAACGTTTTTAGTGTTATCTCCTAATTACAAAACAAGTTTGAAGGATAATAAATTAGTGGTGAGTAAGATAGAAGACTACAATGTGTATCGATGGAGAGAAGGTTTGTATTGTTTCAAGAATAAACCGTTTATAGAGATTCTGGAGAATTTGGAAAGATATTATGATTTACGCATTGTATTAGAGAAACAGAGTATAGCAAAGATTGTCTTAACGGGAAAGTTTAGAATATCTGATGGACTGGATTATGCACTTCGCGTATTACAACAAGATGTAGCATTTACTTATTATCGAAATGAAGAGAATGATATGATTTATATAAAATAACTTTAATATTAATCCATAAAAAAAATGCCTATGAAAAATAATACTGATGAAAATTAAAGAGCTGATAAATGTTTGCCCCATCTATCAGCCCCATTCTAACACAAATTAAAAAATGTATTAATAACTCATTTACAAAGATATGAAAAACATTCCTTTGTCGGATATTCTTTGCCTTGAAAATCCGCAATTAAAACATTTATTTAGAATTATGCGAATATCAATCCTCTTTTTGTTTCTCTGTGTTTCTAGCTTGATGGCTGAGAATGCAAGCTCCCAAAATGCTAGAGTGACAATTAATCGACATAACGCTCAGTTAGAATCAATATTGGATGACATAGAGTCTCAAACAGATTATTTATTTATCTATAAAGAAAATGTGGATGTAACGTCGCGCAAAAGTATTCATGTAGATAATAAACCTATTTCTGAAGTACTTCCTACATTATTGGCAGGTTCATCCATCACTTATAAGATAGAGGGGAACCATATCGTGTTAACCAATGATGGAACTTCGTCGTTACAACAGCAGCAACGTGCAACCGGTAGAGTTACTGATGAGAAAGGAGAGCCACTCATCGGGGTTACTATCCTTGTGAAAGGTACGACTGAAGGAACCGTTACCGATGCAGACGGTAAGTTTTCATTGCCTGCAACTATCGATGATGTACTTCAATTTAGCTATATCGGGTATGTTCAGCAGGAAATGACATTGAAAAGTTTAAAAGCCGTGCAGGTAACTTTGCTAGAAGACTCTGAATTATTGGATGAGGTCGTTGTGATAGGTTATGGTACTGCTCGTAAGTCAGACCTGACAGGGTCGATATCCTCATTACGTGGCGATCGTCTGACAGGACAGACTAATCCGAATCTTTCAGCCCAATTGCAAGGTCAAATGGCAGGTGTACAAGTAATGAGGTCTACTGGTGACCCATCTGCTTCATCAGAGATCCTTATTCATGGGGTGACAACGATATCCGACAGCAGCCCGTTGGTTATTATCGATGGAATTTCCGGTACGCTCGATGATGTAGACCCGTCAGAAGTACAAGATATACAAGTGCTGAAGGATGCCGCCTCTGCTGCTATTTATGGTTCGCGTGCTGCAGCAGGTGTCATTCTTATTTCTACCAAAAGAGCTAAGAATAACCAGTTTAGTATGAGTTATAACTATGAGTATGGTATTGATAAGCCTATGACAATGCCGAAATATGCCCGTGCAAGAGACTGGATGGTCTTTAAGAACGAATTAACTTATAATGATGGTGGAGACGATTTATATGGGGTATATTCGCAAGATTTCATTGATTCGTACGAAGCCAATCATTTACTCGATCCGGACCATTATCCAATGACCGACTGGCAGGATGTATTGTTGAAAGAACAAAGTAGTCATCAGCGCCATTCTTTTACTCTTTCAGGTGGTACGGAAAAACTGATGACCAATTTCAGCTTGAACTATTATAAAGGTAACTCTATTATTCCGGGAAAGGAATATGAACGTATTTATGCAAGAATAAATAATGACTTCAAGATTAATAATTGGATTCATGCAAAAGTGGATTTGAACGTAAGACTTACCGACCGTGAGTACCCGAACAGCCCTATTTATTATACCCACCATTCCCATCCGCTAACCAGTGATTTCTGGTCGAATGGATTAATCTCCCAAGGTCGTGATGGCGAAAATCCTTATGCTTTGCTGACATTGGCCGGGAAACAAAAAACACGCGGGTTTGGATTCTCCGGTAAAATAGGGCTTGACCTTACTCCGTTTGAAGGATTGACAATTTCAGCTGTAGCCGCACCAACTTATTATCTCTATAAAAGCAAAGATTGGGATACTAAATTTGATTTATATGATATAGAAGGTAATATCTACCCTAATCCATCGACTACGAATCTGCGTGAAGACCGTAATGATAATAATAGCCTGACTTTTCAGTTGTATGCTAATTACAATAAGATATTTGGACAGCATTCATTTAATGTGATGGCTGGTTATGAAGATTATGCCTTCAAATGGGAAAATCAAGGCGCATGGCGTAACAATTACGTATTATCATCCTATCCTTATCTGAACCTTGGACCTGAAGATCAACAATATAATAATGGAAGCGCCGGACATAATGCTTACCGTTCGTACTTTGGACGTTTGATGTACTCTTATGCAAATCGTTATTTGCTCCAGGTCAATGTACGTTCAGATGGTTCTTCACGTTTTGCAAAAGGACACCGTTGGGGAACTTTCCCTTCAGCATCGGCAGGATGGGTTGTTACGGAAGAGCCCTGGCTAAAAGATAATAAAGTGCTCAACTTCTTGAAGCTCCGCGCTTCAATTGGACAATTGGGAAATGAACGCATCGGTTCGGAATTCCCATATCAGGCGTCTATGGAATTTAGCAATGGTTATATTGCAAATAAAAATACGGGAATCGCAGATCCTACTCAAATTGCTTTCCAATCAACCTACGCTTTTGAGAATATAACCTGGGAAACTACCACCACCTACGGTATTGGAATCGATGCTAATTTTTTCGATAACCGTTTGCGTTTTAATGGCGATTGGTATTATAAGAAAACGAAAGATATGCTGCTGGTTATGAACTTTCCTAATTATACGGGCTATAATGCTCCTGAGCAGAATGCCGGTAGGATGAATACAAAAGGATGGGAAGTGACACTTGCATGGAGTGATCACATTAATGATTTTAGTTATGGAGCAAGCTTTAATCTTTCCGATTACCGGTCGAAGATGGGATATTTAGGTAATCTTCGTAAATTCTCGGGGAACTATATTACAGAAGAAGGATCGCACTATCAAGAATGGTATCTTTATAAGAATAAAGGAATATTCTTAAATGATGCAGCCCTTTATGACGCTGATGGAAAGAAAGTTGCGGTGCAAGGTAATGAAGTAGCTGGCTGTATTCAATTTGAGGATATCAATGGTGATGGTAAAATTACGGCAGATAAAGACCGTGTATATTGTGGAAACTCGCTTCCGGAGTTACAGTTTGGCGCTTCTTTCTGGGCAAATTATAAAGGCTTCGACTTTAATCTCTCTTTGCAGGGTGTTGGACATTGGTTGAAGTATATCAGTGATGTAATGGTTCGTCCGCTTGAGTGGGGATGGGGACAGGTACCGGAAGTACTCGTCAACAATCATTGGAGTCCTTACAATAGCGATGAAGAAAATGCCAAAAAGAGATTCCCGCTGGCTTCGTGGGCACATCAGGGTCAGCTTTATGGTTCTAATGACTTTTGGCTTTATAACGCTGCTTATATGAGAGTTAAGAATATAACATTAGGATATACTCTTCCACAGAAAATTACGAAGAATTTCTTTATAAATGGATTGAGGCTGTATGTCAGTGTCAATGATTTGCCTGCCTTTAATCTTGGTAGTGGCGGTATTGACGGTTGGGATCCAGAACAAGGAATTGATAAGGACTTCCTTACAACCTCTTTAATATTTGGTGCTAAAGTAACTTTTTAAACAAATGTACATTATGAAAAATATAAAACTTATAGCTGTATTAGCAGCACTTTTTTCAATGTCGTCATGTGCAGATCTTGATCTGAGCCCTCTCTCTGAAGGATCAAGCAGTAATTGGTACCATGATGATACGGAGTATTTGATGTCGCTTAATGATCTTATGAGAGCTGAATTCTATCCTATTGACTCATATCCATGGGATGATGACGTTTTTAGTAGAAATTCGCAAGAGGAAATTAAAAATGGTAATATGACATCGGAATCGGGTACGGCAAAGTCAAGATGGCTGATTCTTTATAAGGCTATTGCCCGTTCTTTGAGGATACTTAACAACCTTGAAGATGCAGCTGAGACAACAGATATAACTCCTGCAAATATTTGCCAATATAAAGGTGAGGCGTATTTTCATTTAGGATTTTCTTATGCCATGCTGGCGACATATTATGGCGATGTCATTCTCGACAAAAAAGGGATGACTTTGGCAGAAGCTTATAGCGCATCCCGTTCGCCTAAATGTGAAGTTCTTGATTATGCCTATGCCTGTCTTGATTCTGCTGCTGTATTATTACCAGATTCTTATAATGGACAATTGAGACCGACAACCGGAGCGGCTTTGGGATTTAAAGTGCGTTTTGCTCTTTTCCATGAAGATTATGAAATTGCCATTGCCGCTGCAGAAGAATTGATGAATGCAGGAATATACTCTTTAGAAGAAAATTATCAGGAGTTGTTCCAAAAACCATACTCTAATGAGTTGATTTTTTATTTCCAGGGTAATGAAGACCTGCGCTATTATTGTGCCGATTTGTATGGCTCGGTAAATAATTACTGTTTGCGTCAGATCGGTGGAAATTGCAACCGTGGTCCGTCCATACAGTTGGTATGTTCTTATCTTTGTACTGACGGTTTGCCTATCGATGAGTCTCCGCTTTACGATTCTAAGAACTTTTGGGCGAATCGAGATCCCCGTTTGGCGTATACTGTTCAACCTTTTATTTTGAAACATGATCCTCGTTATGCCGATTATGTATGGACGCGGCAGCATGAGAAGACCTATTTGGACTTAATAGCAAAAGGACAAACCAATTATACAGATAGTTTATTGGAAAATAAATATCCGGAGTTTTTTATTTATGGATATGAATATGCTCCGGGGCCTTATGATGTAACATGTTTGAATACGAAGACGCATAATATGGATAGAAATAATGATTCCAAAGGAAGTAATGAACATGCTGCTTACCAAGGATTTATTATGAAGAAATATGTAACTGATGATTGGACTGATTATCGTAGTGTGGGTTCACATGCATATAATACATTCCCATATTTGAGATATGCAGAGATTTTGTTGTCGTATGTCGAGGCTAAGAATGAACTGGGACAGTGTACGCAGGAAATATTGGATAAAACTATTAATAAGATTCGTGAACGTGCATACAATGGAACCAGTTTGGTTTATCCGTATGTCAAGATGGACTCGCAAGAAAAACTCCGCACTATTATACGTATGGAACGTCGCATGGAATTTCCATTTGAAGGAATCCGTTATCGTGACCTATTGCGTTGGAGAATAGCTGAGAAAGTATTTAATACTAGTGAATATCAGTTGAGCCGTGCATGGTCAGGCCGTGCTGATTGGGATGGAAAGGATATGAGCATTGTTTCTGATGCCTTCAAGATTCTTTTGAAAAATTGGGATGAAGGGAATTACCCTATTGGAGGAATTCCTGAGATTGATGAAGATGGTCTGCCTGACGTTGAATATATGGTAGAGGAAGGGTATCAAACTCGGTTCTATCAATATCGTTTTAATAAAGATAAAAATTACTTGTGGCCTATTCCGGCTTCTGATTTATTGGTAAATGATAATTTAACGCAAAACCCGGGATACTAATTCTTTATATTCAATTAGATTCCCATTAAAATAAACGGGAATCTAATTGAATGTATTATTGTGATAGTTGATGTTTTTTTCATAGTCCTCAACAGGAGTAAGCATTGTTATTCTTTATAGAATATAACTGTACATGAGTAAGATATCCATTTTTTTAAAGTCAAGATATATAATTATAGGAATGTTTGTTTGTTTGTTTATACCAATCATTTCTGCTCAGGATGGAATGAAATATGGTTTGCGTTTCAAATCCTATAATTATATCCCTGAAAACCGGACAAGTTTGGAGCTTACTCCGGAGGATTATTTTGCGTTTAAGACAGGCTTTTCTATTTCATTTGACTTATTAGTACACACAGACCTTTATTCTTATGGATACATCTTTAGAATGATAGATAAGAATGAAAATCGCTTTGACCTATTATTGAGTAAAGGAAATTTGGTTTTTTTATCATCTATGTCTGATAATATAAGATCTCAACAGAAGGTGAAATTTAATCAATGGGTACATGTAAAGATTGATATTAATGCTGAAAAGGAAGAACTTACCATCTGTGTCGATGATAAGAATGACACGTGGCAAGAAACTCAAATAAAATATTTTAAGGAGGTCTATATTGCATTTGGGAAGAATGAACATTCCAAGATACATGCGATAGATGTTGCGACTGTGACAATCAAAGATTTGAAAATAAGTGATACGTTGGGTGAACCGATTTATTACTGGAGGTTATCGAAGCATGCGAAAGAAGGGGTTTATGATGAGATTGAACATCGCTATGCCAAATGTGAAAATCCCAGTTGGGTTATTGATGAGAATGGCCATTGGGGGAAGCTGTTGGACTTGATTTCTGGAAGGAATCCTTATATTGCGTTTAATCCCGATAACCATGAGATCGCGATAGCTGATACAAATTGTTTCTATAGGTATAATATCAATACAAATCATTTGGATAAAAAGAAAATCAGTTCGGGACTTTCTTTTCCTATGTATGCAAATCAGATGATTTATAGTGAATCGGATTCAAATTACTATGTTTATAATATTGTAAAAGAAGAAGATGGCAGGGAGTTGGCTATGTTTGATATAGAAACTGGTAAATGGGCTAAAACGACTCCACATCATTCCTTCTCTGATTATTGGTATCATAATAGGTTTTTTTCGATGAAGTACAATAAATTGTATTTATTGGGAGGGTATGGTCATCATAAATACAAAAGAGATGCTTATGTGTATGATTTGAGTACTGAATTATGGTCTAAGATTTTGTTTAAAGGTGATGCTATTTCTCCTCGTTATCTGAGCGGAATAGGAAAAATAGATGATGATCATTTGTTACTTTTTGGAGGTTATGGTAGTGAATCGGGTAACCAGGAATCGTTTCCACAATTTTATTACGATGCTTATATCATTAATCTTGAAACGATGGAAGTAAAAAGGATTTGGACGTTAGATACTCCCGATGAACACTTTGTTGTTTCAAATTCTTTGGTGGTAGACACTGCCAATAACTGTTTTTATGCACTATGCTTTTCTCATGAAAAATCTAATTCGAGACTTTCTCTGAATAAGTTTTATATAGATAGACCTAAATATGAACTTGTGGCAGATCAAATTCCTTTTAGATTTACAGATAGGAATTCATATGCAGATTTATTTTTCGATAAGGAACTCGGGAAACTTATTGCGGTAAAATATTCATCCGAAGCTAAAAACTCTAAAGCGAACGTGTCGTTTTTTACTTTAGCCTATCCTCCGTTGAAACAAATTGATTTATATCAAACTGATAAAGAAGAAACAGGTTTGATATTAATTCTGGTGATTGTATTGGTTGCAGGAGGGATAATCTGTAGTCTGCTTTTAAGGAAGCGACATAAGACCAAGAATGCTGATGTCATAACAAAACTATCTGATGACGAGTTTAATCCTATTTTGGGAGTTGGCACAGTGAAGCAACTACGTAAACAATCTATTTATTTATTGGGAGGATTTCGGGTAATAAATAAATATGGGAATGATATTACCGGTGAATTTATGCCATTGTTTACACAATTGTTTTTATTAATACTTCTATATACAATTAAAGATGGGAAGGGTGTGCCGTTTACCAGAATGAAAGATATTTTATGGCCGGACAAGACAGAAGAAAGTGCAAATAATAATAGAGGATATGTTTTAAGTAAAATGCGACAGATATTGGAGAATGTCGGTGAAATTAAATTTTTCAAACAAAATTTATGTTGGGGTATTAAATTGGGAAAAGATATCTATTGTGATTATTATGAATGTTTGATTCTGATGAAGCAATTGAAAAACAAAGAAAATCGGAATCTGCAAGATATACAAAGATTATTGTCAATAGTTTCAACTGGAGATTTATTGCCGGATCTGCAAACTGAGTGGTTAGACAGTTTTAAGGCTGATTTTGCTAATGAACTTATAGACTTATTGTTAGATATAATGTGTCAAAAGGAATTTGAGATGTCTTTGCCTATGAAAATAGAGATAAGTAATGTAATATTTGTACATGATGCTCTTAATGAAGATGCTTTACAAATAAAATGTATATGTCTTGTGGAAATGGGTAAAAACGGATTAGCTAAAAACATTTATAATTCCTTCATGAAAGAATATAAAGAATGGTTTGGTGTAGAATACAAGTTTACATTTGAACAGCTTCTTAATTCTAGAGATTTTTGATTGTCACATCTGAAATAAATATCCCTTAATGGGAGATGATTTATATATTTATCAGTAGGTTAGCGTTTATGCTTTTTCTAAGGATTATCTAAAGGCTATACTAAAGGGCTGGTTGGATATTTGTCATATCATTATGGTTAAAGAATTGAGGTTAGATATATAAATAATTAATTAATAATATAGTATGGTGAAATACATATTTATCTTTTGCATTGCATTTATCCCTATTTATAGTTATGCTCAAAAAAGTGCTGGCTATTGGAATAATAAACTACAAATTATGTCATTCCGTCTTCCACCGCCACCGCTAGGATATCAGCCCAAGTTGGAAGATATAAATGGTGACGGTAATCCGGATATTATTTATTCTATAACTCGTGACAGTATACCCGTTATGTGGATAGATGATGATAAGGATATGACCTGGAGTGATTTGGAGGGAGACACGAAAAATGATTGTTTACTTATAGATCGAAATCGAGATGGCATTTACGGTGGTCAGGGAGACTTGATTATTGATTGGGTCGACAATGATGGCGACGGAAAGGCAGATATACAGTTTGCTATTGAATATCCTCAATTATATACGAGAGAAGTATGGCCTAACGGGCATTATATGATAGTACTTGATTTGGACCATGATAATGTCTTTAATTATATTGACTGGAATACAATGCAACTTAAAAGCTGGGATAAAACTGGAGTTTGCAATTTTTATACCGACTATAAGGGGCAGACAGCTTTTCTCAAAATTCATGCTGCTACATATAATATGAAAGACCTGAGGTTGAATTGGGAAAATCCATTTTTATTTTATGATGAGGATGGAGACTATCTATCGGAAATGGCTATTCGAATTTTAGATTCTACAAAATTTGTAGACAGCGAGTCTCCTTCTAATAGTTTCGTCAATCAACAAGTAAGTGGAGTTGTTGATTGGGTTTCGATTGCTGTTGATATGGATAATGATAATAGTTCGGGCAATGAATTCGATTTCGACATGACAATTGGTTTTCAAGGAGAAGGTTTTAGTTATATAGATCAGTCACATCAGATAAATAATTTGAGAGGTTTGGTTGAAGCCGATACTTTTTTTATGGACCCTCGTTGGCGAAAACTGAATGAGTTAATTTATCCGGATCATGAAAGTGCATGGGATTTAATCTTCAAACGAGGAGAATGGAATCGTGTTAACTTTGTGTGGGATGAAGATGGTGATTGTAAACGTTGGGAACGCGTTGAATTTTACGAACCCCGTGATCCATTTAAAACAGGCTGGAAAGGAGGTGGAATTGACAATCATAAACAGTCGGATGCTTCAGGAGATCGTGGTGAATGGGATATAGATAATTCAGGGAAAGGAAAACTGTATGTTAGTAAATTTGATGGACGCGTCCATTTGTATGGAGCAGAATGGGGTTGTTGGAGAATAGATCAAAATACAATGTATTATCAAGGGTGGGATCGTTTATGGTTTGGTTTGGATAAGAATCCCCAAAGATTTGCCACAGTTAAGTATACCGATATGGATAAGAATGGGTTCTTTGACTTGATAGATTATGATATGGATGGAGATAAACAGTTTGAAACGACAATTGATTTGAAAAAAATCGGTGTGAATGATTGTTGTGAATTAATGGACATTTCATCATTTACTTATAAAGAATTTGTAGAACTAATGCGGGAGGTTTCGAATAATATGTGGAGTAATGCATTAGAGGCGATAGAGGTGGCAGAAAAAAATAATATAAATACAACTTGGTATGCAAACTTGAAGCAGGCTATATCTACGCAAGAGAAATATCAAAAAGGTTATTGGTTACAATACTATTTATATAAAGATTTAGAATATCAATTCTCTAGAAATAAAGATAAAAAAGCATTAAGAAAATTGAATAAGGCATACTATTCAGGAGATTGGAATTCGATGTTATAGGAATAGTTTGATAAAATAAAATACGAAGTCATTGATAAAAAACATGTAAAGAAATGAAGTTGAGTAAGATTCTACGTATATTATCTGTATGTTTGTTTGTGCAGCATAGTCTGCAAGCACAGAAATTGACAGATTATGTTGATCCTTTTATAGGGTCGGGTGGTCATGGTCATGTATTTGTTGGAGCTAACGTACCATATGGTGCGGTTCAGGTCGGTCCTTCTAATTTCTATAAGGGATGGGATTGGTGTTCTGGTTATAACTATCGGGATAGTATGATTGTGGGATTCTCTCAACTACATTTAAGTGGGACGGGAATAGGGGATCTTGGAGATATTCTGGTAATGCCATATATGGGAGGTGTAAAATTGGAGAGAGGTAGAGAAAAAGAAAGATATAGCGGATATGCATCTAAGTTTTCTCATAAAACAGAGAATGCAAAACCTGGCTATTACCAAGTGAGGTTAGAAGATTATGATATAGATGTAGAGCTTACTGCATCTGAGCGTGTGGGATATCATAAGTATACCTTTCCGCAAGGAGAGAATGCCCGTATTATCGTTGATTTGCAAGAGGGCTTGAATGACAGAGCGATTGATGCGTATATGGAATTGGCAGATGAATATACAATAAAGGGATATCGTTTTTCCGAAGGTTGGGCAAAGAAACAGCAAGTATTCTTTGCCATTAAGTCGTCTGTCCCGATTCATGATTTTTCTGTTTATGAAGATGGAAAGCTTGTTTCCGAAAAGAAGGGAAGTGCTAAATCCGTGAAATCTTTAATCTCTTTTGCTAAATCTCCCGGAGTAGTGTCTTTGAAGATAGGAATATCTCCTATAAGTTCAGAAAACGCTCTTATGAATATTAAATCAGAAATTCCGCATTGGGATTTTGAAGAAATCGTGAAACTGGCAGAACATAAATGGAATAAAGAGTTGTCCAAAATTTCTATTGAGACTTCGAACGAATCTGATAAGCGGATATTCTATACTTCCATGTTTCATCTGATGGTGCATCCTTCTTTGTTTAATGATTGTAATGGGGATTACATGGGGGCTGACTGGAAAGTACATAGGGATCCGGGATTTGATAATTATACTATCTTTTCTCTTTGGGATACCTATCGTGCCGCACATCCTCTTTACACTATAATAGATCCGAAGCGTACTGCTGATTTTGTGAATAGTATGCTTGCTATTTACGATCAAACCGGTCAGTTGCCTATCTGGCATCTTCGTGGATATGATACCGGTACGATGGTAGGAATCAACAGTCTTCAGATAATTGCTGAAGCTTACATGAAAGGTAACAAAGGCTTTGATCCGGAAAGAGCATTTCAAGCTTTAAAAAATGTTGCAATGAGTGATATTCGTGGAATGGATTTTGATCGGAATTTCGAGGTTATACCTTCGGATGTAATGAAAAATCGCCCTGTTGCTACAGCACTTGAATATGCCATAGGTACTGCAAGTATTGCCCTTATGGCGCAGGCTATGAATAAAACAGAAGATTACGAATATTTCAGTAAGCGGGCTCGTAACTACAAGCTTTATTATGACAAAGAAGTCGGATTCTTTCGTGGGAAAATGGCAGATGGTAGCTGGAATCCGATTTTTCATCCCATAAAGTCAAAAAAAAACTGGGCTACAGATTATGCCGAAGGAAATCCGTGGCAATATCTTTGGCTCGTCCCACAAGATGTAGAAGGGCTCATTGAATTACTTGGCGGCGAAAAAGCCTTTGCAGACAAGTTGGATACTTTCTTTTCTCTTGATTCGGGGGATGATGAAGATGTTTTGCTTGACCTCACTGGATGTATCGGTCAATATGCACACGGCAATGAACCCAGCCACCACGTTGCTTACCTATATAGCTATATCGGGCAACAGTGGAAAACGGCACGTCTCATTCGCTATATATTGAAGGAGTTTTATCGTGATCAGCCCGATGGAATCATTGGTAATGAAGATTGTGGACAAATGTCTGCTTGGTATATCATGTCTTCGTTAGGCTTTTATCCGGTATTTACAGCGTCTGGTCAATATGTATTGGGCAGTCCGCTATTTGATAAAATAACCATTAATCACGAAAATGGTAAAAAATTTACGATAGAAGCCATTAATAATTCATCTGAAAATATCTACATACAGAGTGTAGAATTAAATGGGAAGAAATATGACTTAGCTTATATCACTCATCAGGATATTATGCAAGGGGGAAAACTTGTAATCAAGATGGGTTGTACTCCTAATTATAATTGGGGATTAATACAAATGGGATGTCCTTGAAATCGTGCTACGAATGTTTATATTTCGAAACTTTTTATACAAATAAATCATTTATTATTAATAACTTAAAATTAACATTATGAATTACAGAATCAAAGCTTTATTTCTCAGCTTTTCTTTTGTTGCCTCTCTTAGTGCTCAGCGCGTGGAGTGGGTTTCGAGTACTGATAGCGATCGTTGGCAAACGTCCAACAAGGTGAAACTTGAAAAAGCCGTTCCCGGTACTCAGTTTGATATTACGATTACCGGCGAGAAGGCGCAGGTTATTGATGGCTTCGGCGGCTGCTTTAGCGAACTTGGTTGGGATGCTCTCATGGAGCTTTCAGAGGCGGAACGTAACGAGGTTATTTATAATCTTTTCAATCCTCAGGAGGCCAACTTTAACTACAACCGTATGCCGATGGGTGCCAGCGACTTCGGAATGAACTTCTACTCATTCAACGATGTTGCCGATGACTTTGCGATGGACAATTTCAGTATTGCGCGCGACCGCCATATCCTTTTGCGCTTCATCAAAGCCGCGCAAAAAGAGAATCCCGGGATGCATATTTTTGCTTCTCCCTGGTCTCCCCCAGCTTGGATGAAAACCAATAACCACTATGCCAGCACTGCTAGTACAAAAGGCTACAACGGACTACCCGCAGAGCGAAACAATACCAAAGATGCCACGGGCTTTAGAATGCTTGACGGTTATCTGAAAGCCTACGCCCTTTATTTCTCCAAATTCATTAAGGCTTATGAAAAGGAGGGAGTAACGATTGCCGCCGTTTACCCACAAAACGAACCATGCTCCAATCAGGTATTCCCCAGTTGCAAATGGAGATCTGAGGACCTTACTTTCTTTATCAGTGATTATCTCGGTCCTAAGTTTGAAGAAGACGGCATAAAGACAGATATCTATTTTGGTACTGTAAATACCAGTATACCTGATTATGTAAGAACCGCACTTAATAACGAAAAGGCTGCTAAATATATAAAAGGAGTTGGTTTTCAATGGTCGGGTAAAAAAGCGATACCTATTATTAGCAGAGAGTATCCGCATTTGAAGTATGTACAAACTGAGTCTGAATGTGGTAACGGAGCCAATATTTGGAGCCAGGCTGAATATACCTGGAGTCTTATGCATCAATACCTGACTAACGGTGCGAGTGTTTATGCTTACTGGAACCTGATACTCGACCAAACGGGAGTAAGCCCTTGGGGGTGGCGGCAGAATTCCCTTATCACCATCAATAAAGAGACCAAGGAAGTGAAGTATAATCCTGAATACTATATCATGAAGCATGTCAGTAAATATGTTTTGCCGGGTGCTTACAGATTGGTAACCAATGAGCGGTCAGATCACTTGGCTTTCCAGAATACTGATGGGGGGGTAGTGGTTGTAATCGTGAATCAGGAGGAAACGGATAAGGAGATGAATATCGGATATCAGGATAAAATGATACGTCTGAATGTAAAGGCAAAATCATTTAACACCATCAAATTCTGAAATCACCGATAAGAGTGACATTTAACAACTGAATGGTATAACCCTGATAGGAAGGAATCTAGAGTATGAATTATGCTCTATAGGTGAGTGATAAATTGCCAGCTTCTCTTTATCATAAATCGGCTACATATTTTATATTCCTTCCTTTTAAGGCTTATATTGCTTCCTTTTTTGTAAGGAGTCTGTGCTATACAGGTATTCAGTTTATATGCTGAATGGAAACTTTGTTGATATATTTATCGGGTATAACCCTTTTTAAACATGCAAATATGAAGAAGTATATATTATTACTGATGGTTATTTTGCCTATGGCGATACTGTTATCTTGTAATAAAATTGTTGTAGACAAGACTCCCGTAGATTATGTTAACCCGTATATAGGGAATATCAGCCATTTGTTGGTACCTACTTTTCCAACTGTTCATTTACCCAACAGTTTGCTTAGGATTTATCCCGAAAGGAGAGAAAATACAACGGATTATATTTCCGGTCTGCCAGTTGTAGTCACTAGCCATCGGGGGCGTTCTGCGTTTAGTATCAGCCCGAAGAATGGGCAATCAGATGTGTTTGCTCCTATTATTAGTTATACATATGATAATGAAAGAATCACTCCTTATCGTTATTCGGTTTATCTGGATGAGGCTAAGGTAGAGGTAGATTTTGCTCCTTCTCACCAATCTGCGCTTTATAATTTCAAGTTTGCTAATGGTGAAACTAATCAACTTATTATCAATAGTAGGAATGGTAAGCTAAAAACAACAGGATGTGGTGTATCTGGATATGAAACAATTGGAAACGGAGATACAAAGATTTATTTGTATCTAGAAGCGGAACAACCTGTTGCTGAATCTGGAGTTATAGTAAATAATGAAATTCATTATAACCAGGTGTCTGCCGAGGGTCAAGATGAAGCTGTTGTACTGGGGTTCTCGTCGAAAGTTGTGAATGTAAGATACGGTATTTCTTTCATAAGCGAAGAACAGGCACAAAAGAATCTTAATAGGGAAATTGAGACCTATAATGTACATGATTTAGCAAAGATAGGTAAAGACCTCTGGAACAAAACTCTTGGGAAAATAGAGGTGAACGGAGACTCTGAAAATGATAAGGTCGTATTCTATACTTCACTTTATCGTACTTACGAACGTATGATTAACATATCTGAAGATGGTAAATATTATAGTGCTTTCGATGGCCAGATACACGATGATAATGGCATTCCCTTTTATACCGATGATTGGATTTGGGATACTTATCGAGCTACTCATCCGTTGCGTATATTAATTGAACCTGAAATGGAAGTGCACATGATAAATTCATATTTGCGCATGGCTCAACAGTCGAAAGAAGGTTGGATGCCTACTTTTCCCGAAGTTACAGGAGATAGCCATAGGATGAATGGTAATCATTCTGTTGCAGTAATCTGCGATGCCTATTATAAAGGTCTGCGTGGTTTCGATTTGGAGACGGCTTATAATGCGTGTAAAGCATCACTGACAGAAAAAAGTTTATTGCCTTGGAAACGTATACCTAACACTGAACTGGACTTGTTTTACCATGAGAAAGGTTATTTCCCTGCTTTGTTGCCTGGTGAGGAAGAATATGTAAAAGCGGTTCATCACCATGAAAAAAGGCAACCGATCGCTGTTACTCTTGGAACTTGTTATGATGATTGGTGTTTATCACGGATTGCAAAGGAGTTGGGCAGAGATGATGATTACAATTATTTCTTAAATCGTTCTTATAATTATCGCAATGTTTATAATCCGGAAACAGCTTTCTTTCACCCGAGAGATAAAGAAGGGAAGTTTATTGAACCTTTTGATTATCGGTATTCGGGTGGACAAGGAGCACGAAATTATTATGCGGAAAATAATGGTTGGATTTATCGTTGGGATGTTCCTCATAACATAGCTGACTTGATTAAATTAATGGGATCGCCGCAGAATTTTATACGGAATTTAGACAGAACGTTCTGTGAGCCACTTGGTAAGAACAAATACACTTTTTATGTGCAATTACCGGATCATACAGGCAATGTCGGACAATTTTCAATGGCGAACGAGCCTTCTTTACATATTCCTTATTTATACAATTATGCCGGAGAGCCGTGGAAAACTCAAAAAAGAATTAGGAGGTTGTTAAATCAGTGGTTCCGAAATGATTTGATGGGAGTTCCAGGAGATGAAGATGGTGGAGGGATGACAGCCTTTGTCGTGTTCTCGGCTATGGGCTTTTATCCGGTAACACCCGGTTTGCCAATCTATAATATAGGAAGTCCACTGTTTGAGCATATAAAAATAGACCTCGGTAATGGCGCTCTTTTTGAAATTGAAGCAAGAAACTGTTCAAAAGAGAATAAATATATCCAATCAGCTAAGTTGAATGGAGAGAAGTGGGATAAACCTTGGTTTAGTCATGATGACATAAAAGACGGGGGAAAACTTGTATTGATTATGGGAGATAAGGCTAATGAGAGTTGGGGGATAAAAAATATACCTCCTTCTGGAGAATCTGTCAATTAGATTTTTTCTTTTACAGTATTAATAATTGGAATGTTAAAAATAACATAAATTTTATATAATAGTTATGTTTGGAACTAATAAATTTCGAGAACAGTTTGCGAGTCGTGTAATTTTTTTGGATTGGCTTCGTGTTATTGCTTGTTTCATGGTACTGGTGGTACATGCATCTGAATGTATTTATTCTAATGATTATTCCTTTTCTTTTCCATCTGAGGTTGGTCGTTGGAGTGTTTGTTTAATCAATGGATTGATGCGTCCTGCCGTTCCTTTATTCCTAATTGCTTCTGCGTATTTATTGGTTCCTTTGAAAACGGATACGAGTACTTTTTTCCGTAAACGTTTCATAAGGGTTGTCCTTCCTTTTGCCTTTTGGCTTGTCATGTATGCTGTTCTACCTATTTTATGGGGAGAGTATACCGCATCTGATGTACAAAGTAACTTGTCTCATATTTTAATCAACTTCATACCGCGTGCTTCCCATTTATGGTTTATCTATATGCTTCTTGGTATTTATTTGATTATGCCAGTTTTATCTTCTTGGCTAAAGTCAGTCAGTCGTCGTGAGGAAGAGTTCTTTCTAGTTTTGTGGTTGTTTACTACTTTGTTTTGGCATGCCCATGAAATTTTCGGCGATATTTTCGGTGAGTGCTGGTGGAATCCGTTTCCATTGTTCCATTATGTTTCCGGATATGTTGGTTATGTAGTGATGGCAGATTATATTCGTAAGTATTTAAACTGGTCTGTGAAGAAAACACTTTATGTGGCTCTTCCTTGTTTTTTAGTTGGATATTTGTTCTGTATTTGGTCATTCTACACACGCTCTTTCACGGTTGAGGCTGTTCGTCAGTTGGAATTGAGTTGGCAAACTACCTCCATTGCTCCTGTCTTAATGAGTTTTGGCGCTTTTATGCTCATTCGCAAAATTAACTATACAGGTAAAGTTTATAAGCTTGTTCGTGATATTTCTGCAATGAGCTATGGTATGTATCTTATGCATATGTTAATTTTGCCGTATATTTTCGGCTTATGCAATCTTGTGATGTCTCCACCGGTCACGATATTTGTTACGGCATTGACTACATATCTTATTTGTTATGGAATATCTAAGCTTATTTCATGTCTGAAATTCGGGAAATATATTGTCGGTTAGTCCTTTGTATGTGGTCTTATATGGACTAAAAGACGGAAGTTTTAAGAAGACAAATTGTCATGTAATTATTGAGAATAAAAATTGATATTGTGATTAAATATGAATAAGTAGCATTATGATCAATCGAAGAGACTTCTTGAAGAAATCCGGAATGCTTGCCATGGCAACGGCATTCCCGGAAATTGTAAATGCGGAAATAGAGGTTACCGGCGCAAGTGTGTTATCGGGTAAGAATAGGATGAAAGTAAATAATCAATGGGATGTAATAGTTGTGGGTGGTGGTCCGGCAGGATGTGCTGCGGCAACAGCTGCTGCTCGCGAAGGAGCTAAAGTCCTACTTATTGAAGGCACCGGTGCACTGGGGGGAATGGGAACATCGGGGTTATTGAATGCATGGTGTCCATTTACTGATAAAGAAAAGATAATATATAGAGGGATTGCTGAGAAGGTCTTTTTGGAAGCCAAGAAAGGAGTCCCCCATGCGAGAGGAAATGATTGGATTCCTATCAATACTGAATACCTGAAAGTGGTTTATGATGACTTGGTTGTCTCACAAGGAGTTTCCGTGTTGTTCTTTTCCAATATGGCAGCTGTAGAAATGAGAAATGAAGACACGGTTGATGCTATTATTGTTGCCAATAAAGCTGGATTAACAGCTTATAAAGCCAAGTTATTTATTGATTGTACAGGAGACGGGGACTTGGCGGCTTGGGCAGGGGCTAATTTTGAACTGGGTGATAATAAAGGTGCTGTACAACAAGGGACTTTATGTTTTGCTTTATCTAATGTTGACCCTTATGAATTTTCATTGATAGGCACTGTGCAGTCCTTTAAAAAAGACAGTCCTATTTTTAAAATAGTAGAATCAAGTAAATACAATCTTATTAAAGATTATCATATTAATGATAAATATGTGGGACCAGGATACTTGGCTTTTAATGCCGGACATGTGGAGGTCGATAGTACCGACCCGTCTTCTCTTTCATCTGCGATGATGACCGGAAGAAAAATGGCACGACAATTTCAAGAAGGATTAGCTGAGTATGAACCGAAGACTTTTGCTTCCTCCTATTTAGCTACAACTGCAGCATTAATGGGAGTACGGGAAAGTAGGAGAATAAAATGTGATTATACTTTTACGTTAGAGGATTGGCAGAATCGCAAGGAGTTTGAGGATGGAATCGGACGTAATTCTTATTATATCGATGTACATAAGGACGATGTGACTAAATATCCGAGATATGGAAAGGGAGAATCACATGGAATTCCTTTCCGTTGTTTGGTGCCTATCGGATTGAAAAACGTATTTGTGGCCGGGCGATGTATCTCGACAGACCATTACGCGCATGGCAGCTTGCGGGTAATGCCTCCCTCTTTGGTAACAGGGGAAGCTGTAGGCACCGCTGCCGGATTGATTCATAAAGCCGCTACCATCGATGTTCATAACGTGGATATCGTTCAATTGCGTAAGAGGCTGAAAGAAATGGGACAGTTATTATAATAAAATGTTATACTTATTAATAGTTTCTATGTTCAAAATCGGAAGTGACGGATAATATACGGCAGTAGTAAAAACTATGCGATTATAGTTGAATTTGTATGTAACGAAAACAATATTAACTCATAACGATATAGCTTATTAAACGTGTACAAAGTAACACATTAGATTTTAGTGGACAAAATATTTATGTAGGAATTGATGTCCACCTGAAGAGTTGGTCTGTATTAATTTTATCAGGACATTGTGTGTTGAGGTGATTCAGACAAAATCCGCAATCGGAAGTCTTGCACAAATATTTGATAAGTAATTATTCGGGAGTGAATTACTTCTCGATTCATAAAGCCGATTTCTGTGGTTTCTGGATACACGAGAAGTTAACGGATTTAGGTATCAACAACATAGTGGTCAATCCAGCTGATGTACCGACCATGAGTAAGGAAAAACTTTGTAAGACGGATGCCGTGGACTGTAACAAACTGGTTCGTGAATTACGTCCCGGTTCGTTGGAAGGGATATATATTCCAGGGCTGACATTTTGGAAATGCGCTCTTTGATAAGACAGAGAAACCTGATTGTAAAGGACAGCACACATGCCAAGAACCGTATCAAGTCATTGCTTCGTTCTCATGGCGTGAAGATTTCGGAGAAGTTTATCTGATGTTCGATCGGCTGCTGGTCGAAATGTTTCCTGAGATGGTTGCACTTGCTTGAACTTTCCACAGAGTATGGTAAGAAAACATTGGAACTTCACCTTGAACGGTTCATCCATTTGAGGAAGATGTTGTTGAGGAACCCCGCGCCATTAGTGAAATATCCCGGAAAATGCCATTTGCTAAATCCATACGCCTATTGAGTTCAGTGCTCGGCATAGGAATTATAACCGCCGTTACCTTAATGGTGAAGATTGACGATATAGTTCGGTTTAATAGTGCAGAACATCTAGCATCTTTTATAGGTTTGGTCCCATGTGTCATTCCTGTGGTGACAATGATGCGGTCGGCGATATGACTATATGTCGTCATTTTATACTTCGATGGCTGTTGGTTAAATCCGTGTGGGCTGCCGTCCGGATAGATCCTGCAATAACAATGGCTTACATGGTATACCGGAAGTGTATGAATCCGCAGAAAGCGATTGTGAAGATTGCTCGATGGTGAACAGAGTCTATTTGGTACTTAAATACGAAAAAGAGTATGTGTGTGCATTGTCAAATGATATGGAATCCTACAAGGTAAAAACAGCTTTTTTTGAGAGAAATACTAATTATTACTTGCGGTTTCGGAGTTCGCTTTTATAAGTTTGTAACTCTCATTAATGGTTTGTCTGATAAAGGAACTTGCAGCTAACTTCGTTGCTGTCTTTTACCATAGGATTTTGGCTCAGGTTTTCTTGGTCATATCAGATAGTATCAGTAATACAAAAAGAGAGGCGGATGACTGCCTTTCCAAGTAGTATAACTGCGTACCGCCAGGATACCTATTGCTGGTAGGTTGGTCCTTAGCAGAATCTGTTTTCTCTTAATATGCTAATGTAAAAAATATAAATTAAGATTAATTATTAACAAAAACCCGACTTTGTTTGGGGGTTAAATGAAAAATGAATTATGAGAAATACTTTTATTGCTTTATGCTTATCGTTTTTGGCATTTTCCTGTCAGGAAAGTAAAACAATTGAGTGGGTTACCACTACTCCGGATTCATCCTGGCAAATGCAGGATGCCTCCAAAGTCAAAGTAAGTTCTCAAGGCAGTGCCACAGCAGAAGTAGATATGGCTGGTACCCTTCAAACCATCGAAGGTTTCGGCACTTGTTTCAATGAATTGGGCTGGACTTCTTTAGGCTTATTGTCCGAGTCGGATAGGGAAGTTATATTCCGAGAACTATTCGAGCCCGGCTTCGGTGCCAACTTCCGGATTTGCCGCATGCCTATCGGGGCCAATGACTTCTCCCGTAATTGGTATTCTTACAATGAAACGGATGGCGATTTTGAGATGAAGAATTTCTCTATCGCCAATGATGAGGAAACGTTGATTCCTTTTATAAAAGAAGCCTTGAAAAGAAATCCTGAGTTAAAACTGTGGGCCTCTCCCTGGTGTCCTCCCACCTGGATGAAGTATAACAGGCATTATGCTTGCGGCATGAGTCAGGATCGGGAAGGTGAACCATTCTATAACGGCCTTTTACCGAAGCAGCAAGGTAAGGAAGGTACGAACATGTTCATACAGGAGGATCGCTATTTCGAGGCTTATGCCCTTTATTTCGCTAAATTCATAAAAGCATACCGTGAGAAAGGGATTGATATTTTCATGGTGATGCCTCAAAATGAGTTTAACTCCTGCCAGGTGTTTCCCAGTTGCACCTGGACAGCAGCCGGTCTGAATAAGTTTGTAGGTGAGTATCTAGGTCCCAAGATGCAAGAACTCGGTGTCGACCTGATGTTCGGTACGATGGAGAGAGCAAATACCTTGTTGACCGATACACTGTTGCAAGACCCCTACAGCAGTCGTTATATTAAGGGTGTGGGGTTTCAATGGGCAGGTAAGAAGGCAATCGGCAAGGTTCACAAGGACTATCCTGCTTTGAAAATTTATCAGACCGAGCAGGAGTGCGGTAATGGTAAAAACGACTGGCATACTTGCATGTATAGCTGGGATTTGATGAAACACTATTTATCCAACGGTGCGAATGTCTACACCTATTGGAATACTTCGCTCGAGGAAGGTGGTATCAGCCGTTGGGGTTGGCGTCAGAATTCTTTGATAACGGTTAATCCTGAGACAAAATCTTACAAGTATAACTACGAATACTATCTGATGAAGCACTTCAGCCACTATGTGCTTCCGGGTGCTCAATGTTTGCTTGTATCGGGTGAGTTTGCTGAGCTGATGGCATTCAAGAATCAGGATGGGAGTGTGGTTCTTGTGTTGAATAACAAAGACAATCAGGCAAAAACGGTTAATGTGAAACTTGTCAACGAGGTTATTTCTCTCGAATTGCAAGCCAATTCTATCAATACGGTTACTGTGAAATGAAGTTTGTTTAATTAGCCAAATTATCAGAAAGTATATGCTAAGAATAAGAATCGCTAATATTATACTTGCGCTGTTTATATTCTCTCCGTTTTATGTGCAAGGAAAGGAAGCTGTGAAGCCTGTAAAGGATAAGAAAACCAACATTCTTTTCTATGACTTGAATAAAAACGGGAAAATGGATATATACGAGAATTCTACTTTGGATGTGGAGTCCCGGGTAGGAGATATTCTCTCACAGATGACACTGGAAGAAAAAGTGGGACAGATGTTGACCTCTTTAGGTTGGCATATGTACAAGCGTGTAGGAAACGATGTTCAATTGACAGAGAAGTTGACAGAGGAACTTGATAAATATCATATCGGTTCATTATGGGGATTTATGCGTGCAGATCCCTGGACGCAACGTACTTTAAAGACGGGACTAAATCCGGTATTGGCACCCAAGGCGGTTAACAAGCTCCAACGATATGTTATCGAGAATACCCGCTTGGGTATTCCTCTCTTCCTTGCAGAAGAATGTCCTCACGGTCATATGGCTATTGGTACAACTGTCTTCCCGACATCTATTGGGCAGTCCTGTACCTGGAACCCTAAATTAATAGAGCAAATGGGACGTGCCATCGCTAAGGAGGCAAAGGCGCAAGGAGCACATATCGGTTATGGTCCGGTACTTGACTTGGCGCGTGACCCGCGTTGGTCGCGGGTTGAAGAAACGTATGGTGAAGATCCGTTTCTCATTGGCAAAATGGGAGAAGCGCTTGTACGTGGTTTTCAAGGAGATGGTGTTAATCCCAAAGAGAGCCTTCTTTCCACTTTGAAACATTTTGCATCTTATGGATGGACTGAAGGAGGGCATAATGGAGCCAGTGCTCATGTGGGCACACGCGAAATGGAAGAGGCTATTCTGCCTCCTTTCCGGGAAGCGATACATGCGGGAGCACTGTCCGTGATGAGTTCATACAATGAAATAGATGGTATCCCTTCTACTGCCAATTATCACCTACTCACAGAGGTGTTGAGAGAAAGATGGAATTTTCAGGGATTTACTATTTCAGATCTTCGTTCCATTGGGAGGTTGAGAGAGCATGGTATAGCTGCCAATGATTATGAAGCGGCTGTGAAAACGGTAAATGCTGGTTTGGACAATGACTTGGGAATGAGTGTATACGGTAATCAGTTGAGCAAGGCTGTGAAAAAGGGAGATGTTTCTCAGGAGTTGTTGGACCAATCGGTGAGTCGTATCTTGAGGCTTAAGTTCAAAATGGGGCTTTTTGATAATCCTTTTGTAGACGAGAAAGTCGCTTCAAAAGTCGTGGCTCATCCCGAGCATTTGAAGTTGGCACGGGAAGTGGCACGCCAATCTATTATCTTATTAAAGAATCAGGACAACATGCTGCCTTTAAAGAAAAACGGCAGCCAGAAGGTTGCTGTAATCGGTCCGAATGCAGATAATGTATATAATATGTTGGGCGATTATACTGCACCACAGACTGCTATGTCGGTAGTTACGGTTCTTGAGGGGATTAAGAATAAGATTGGGCATGAGAATGTTATTTATGCAAAAGGTTGTGCCATACGTGATACCAGTCGCACAGACTTCTCGGCTGCTTTGGATGCCGCAGCCGCTGCAGATGTAGTTGTTATGGTTATGGGAGGCTCCAGTGCGCGCGATTTCTCTTCTGAATTTGAGGAAACCGGTGCTGCAAAAGTATCTGAGAGCTTAGTTAGTGATATGGAAAGCGGAGAAGGATATGATAGAGCGACACTTCATCTTATGGGTGTGCAATTGGAGCTTATTCAAAAGGTCAAGAAAATGGGAAAGCCGGTGGTGCTGGCGTTGATAAAAGGTCGTCCTTTACTTCTGGAAGGTGTCATTCAAGAAGTAGATGCTATTGTTGATGCTTGGTATCCCGGTATGCAAGGTGGCAATGCTTTGGCTGATGTACTTTTTGGAGACTATAATCCTGGAGGACGGCTTAGCATCTCGGTTCCGCGTTCTGTAGGGCAATTGCCTGTATATTACAATCCGAAAAGAGCGGGTAATCGTAATAAATATATTGAGGAGGTCGGTGCACCACGCTATTGTTTCGGATATGGATTGAGTTATACCTCTTTTAAATATTCGGATATGGAGGTAACATTGAAAGAGACTGCAGATGACTGTATTGTAACTGTTAGAGTGGAGATTACCAATACGGGGCGAAAAGCCGGCGATGAGGTCGTGCAACTTTATATCCGTGATGATATAAGTAGTTATACGACTCCGGCAAAACAATTACGTGCGTTTGAAAGAATACATCTGGAAGCAGGAGAATCCCGGATTGTTGCGTTTACACTGGATAAAAAGTCTATGATGTTGTATATGCAAAATAATGAATGGGCTGTAGAACCCGGAAGTTTTTCGCTGATGGTTGGCAGCTCGTGCGAGGATATACGATTGCAACATAAGATTACTATTACAAAAAGGTATAGTTTGAAGATGTAGACATATACTAATATCAAAAGGGAGACATCAAGCTTTATACATTGTATAATATGAAGAAATCCATACCGACGACAGTCAGTCATATTGATGACTGAAGATGGAAAAGAGATGGTAAATGCCTAATAGGTGTGATTTATCAAAATCTTTAGATAATCCACATTGTCTAAAATTGTATTATCAAAAGTAGCCAGTTGATACTGCTAATCAAATTATTGACATGGCTGCTTTAATTATTTATATGATTATAGTATTTAGCAAGGCATCAAACTCTACGGGAGTCAAACTTGTTGCTTCAGGAACTTGACTATGGCTGGCGGTGGGAATCTTGTCGTAAAACATTTATTGAATTTTAAACTACAAAAAAGTCAAAGAATGCATTAATTATTCGATATAACTCTAATAAATTTATGAATTCAAATTATTTATCATCAAAACCAAGATATGAGATTCTTGACGGTCTGAGAGGCATAGCAGCAATAGTAGTTGTTTTTTATCATTTACGTTCCACGCTCTTGTCTCCGACCAACCCGAAGAAAGAAAAAAAGAAACCAAGTATTACCTCAGTTTCTCTTTTTGGTTTGACTATAACAGATTGAGTTCTGTCTCTTCTCCGTTCTGATAGCAATGGATGTCCAGATTTTCTGTAACCATCCATTGGCAACTATTAAGTCTGAATCCGTATTTCTCCTCGATGGTTAAGAGAAAATCTTCAAAATTCTCATAGTTCTCCGATTCTCTCAGTTCTTCGTCCGTCAGCCTTATGATATTCAGGCAGCCGACAAAAAAGTCTAGAATCAATACATACTTGGGTTCCATAATTTCAATCCTCTTTTAAGTTATACCTTTTAATCAGTTTATATACCGTTGATTTGGAGAAGCAGCATCCTTGGGAAGTAACGAATCCCTCCCTGTTCAGAATATCAGCCATCTCCTTCAGGGTATGGTTCTCCCTGATTAATGTACGGAGCATTGCGACAGCCCTCGTATTATTAGGGTTATTGTCCGCTTTCCGCTGACAAGTCCTGATGCTGTTTTGGATGGCTTGTTCATGTCTCTTCATCAAGTGTTCCGGATTGCCAAGTCTGAATCCTCTTGCTTTCTTGGCCTGCAATGATGCTTTCGTCCTGGCTGCTATCAATTCAGCTTCGTATTGAGATATTGCGGACAGGATATGCAGCATCATCTTGTTTGCTTGTGGGAAATCGCAAAATACTATATCCACATCACTTTCTAACAGGTTGGACAGAAATGAAACCGACCTTGCCAGTCTATCCAGTTTTGCTACAATCAACGTTGCTCCATCTTTTCTACATAGGGTCAACGCTTCCTTAAGTTTGGGCCTCTCCTTTTTCCGGCCCGATTCTATTTCGATATATTCAGCAACCGGAGTTTTCCCACAGAGGTATTTCTGTATTATCTCCCTCTGTGCATCAAGTCCCAGTCCTGAGTATCCTTGTTTCTGTGTGCTTACCCGAAGATAAGCCACATATTGGTTTTCATTCTTCATTCTTATTCGTTTTTAACAATAGTTCCACAAGTTAGATGTTCGTCTAATCTATGGAACCATTCACGTTGGTTCATAAAAAAGGCTTCCCATGAGATTTCGAGTTCCTATAAAATCTACTCCCTCACAGAAAGCCCGTTGTCACATTTCCCGATTTCTCAGAGAACTGTTAATACCTTATAATATTATATGTTTCAGCAATCCTCTTTTCATAATCGTCGGTTTTCTCCACAAGTCCATCCACCACGGAAACAAGCATGTCAAGGTAGATGTCCTCCCTCTTGTCCCTGATTCCTCCATCCTCACCAATCAGACAGACTTCAAACAGGTCCACACCTTCATTCAAGACTATCTGAACTTTTCCGGTGTGCTTGAATCCGTTGACCTTGAATTCAATGCCACACGTTATTACTCTTACAGTCTCAATCTCGACTCCCCAGGACATAAGGACCGGGAGATCGGATTTCAGAATGGACCAGATATGCCTGGCCAGTTCCAAATCGTAGTTCATGTCTCTTTCCATACTTCCAAAGTTTTTAAGTCCATACTTTTTTCTTCATATATATCTTCTTCATCATCATACCAGAACATCCGGTAGTCCTCACATATCCTTCTATAATCCTCCAGTCCGAAATGTGGAAAATTGGTGGAGTACATGTCATAAAGGTTCTCGGGAGTCAAAGTCGGGTCATAGTCCAGCATATCGTAAACCTCGTCCTCGAATTCATAGGGGTTGAAATATGAATCAGTCAGTACATGAGGATATACACCGGTACAGTCCTCTATGATATGCTCTATAAATATCAGGCATTTCAGCAGGTCCTTCTTCATTGTTGTCTCCTCGTCAGAATGGGCATTGTAGTAACCGCATGAGACGTTGATACAAGACACTCCAAGTCCGTTTTCTTTCAAAGCCAGGATATCGGTCATCAAGCCGTTCTCCTCCCTGTAGCCCCATTTTTCAGGTTCTATTGCTTCAATGAACCCTTCTGAACACAACCCGGAATAACCTATGTTTGTAATAAGGTCTGAATTGCCTTTACGGTCAGGCTGGATAACGAACCTCACATCATCAAAGAAGGACATCACCGCTTCAGAACTTCCCCTGCATCCGGTCTCCTCCTCTCTGAAAAACACGACTTTAACAGCATCATACTTCTTCAGGCATTCAAGGCAGATGAACACTCCGTTCTTGTCATCGGCTCCCAAGTTCTCAAACCTCCTGTTCCTTGGCGAATAACCGAATATGATTTCTCTTGTTTCCACAGTCTTGAAATCCTTTGAATGCTTGCAGTGCGATACCTGGTCGATATGGCTCACCAGGCAAGGATAACTTTCAGATTCTCCCTTCACCACATACAGGTTCCCGAATTTATCCTTTGACACGGATATGTTTCCGGGAAGCTGTCTTATATAGGAACAGAGGAATTTTACCATCTTCTGTTCCTTTCCACTAGGACTGTAGATACTATACAGCTTCTTCAACAATTGCATATTCATGATTCATTTCTTTTTTAAGTTTATAACCGTATGGAAGGTTGGTGCCCGGATTTACCTTGTCAAATACATCCTCACCGAACTCCCATACATCTTCATTCTCAATCAAGTTATCCAATGTATCTGTACAAATGGACTTTTCTTCATAGATACCTTCCGATTCATTCCAGATATTAATCCGGGTTATATCATCAAGGCTTTCATACCATTCATCATCATACTCGGAATAATGCCAGTTCTTCCGCTTGAACTCATTCTCCGCTTTCTCCATACATTCCTTACAGCAATAGTATTCCTCTGTCACTTCTGAATATATAGCATCATCCAACAGAACATGTGTCCGGCAATCGTCACAGCAGATACAATCTTCCTCATGGTGATATTCGTTCTTTGATTCAATCCATACAAAATCATCCAGGTTGTCTGAATCCACCCAGATTTCCCTTCCGTTCCGATAGCAGAGTCTTGTATCATCACAATAGTATTGGTGGTAAGCATCCCACTCTCCACCGTCCTCCTCGTCATCGGTATCACCATAAAGGTTCAGGTCTGTGGTATCAAGGTTATATGAAGAGTTGGAGTTCCCGTAGTTATAGGCTTTATTCCGGCTGTAACTGTACCATTTGAAGGAATCCTGATAGGAAAGCGTGTCTTCTTCATCCAGCTCACAGTCTATCTCGAACATCCTGTCGGACAGTGAATTGCCTTCTGTATCAACGAATGCGTTCGCTTCATGGCAGGATGCACCGACTATTTTATAACCGTCTATATGCTTCTCCTGGATAAGTTTGTCAACCAGTAACCGTTTCAGTATGTCATCACCACCTGAGGAATACTGTCTTTCAAGCAGCCTCCATTTCTTGCCGTCCTGGTCTGTAACATCGGTAAAAAGAACGGCTCTGGCTACAATCAGACCTGTCTTATCAGTTATGTAAGCCGCCTTTGCCTTCACCGCATCATGATAGAATGAAGTACGGTCTTTATCTACCATACATGAACCGAAATTTCCCTTGCAACAGTCGCTGTCATAAATACTCCGGAAATCGTCATTGACATGCAGCTCTATCTCAGGAGTATAACCGTAGGTATAAGTACACCATTGCTGGGTGAAAACATCCCCTGCAAGCCAGTTTACCACACTTGGGGAGAGCAGTTTTCCTATCTCTGTCTCAAGGATAAGCCCTCTCATGAATTTTCCGGCTCTCATCTTGAAGACTCGGTTACGTTCAACATTTATATAGCGGACTGAACCTTTATCCAGATCCTCACATACACCCTTGCTTTCGTCAGTCTGATATCGGGAGGAATAATATGTCCTGCCTATCAGTTCCACCCTATAAGGCAACTTTCCATCATTCTCTCCTGATTTGATAATGGCTTCAAATACCTTCTTTTGTAGATCAGCCATATTGTATATATGCAGCAGAGTATAGTCGTTATGTTCCCTGCAATATCTGAGCAATGCAGGATTTTTCAGGTGGCCCAGCAGTATCCTGTTCTTTCTTGCCACCGTGCCATTGTCTCTTTTTTCAAGTCCGAAACGGGCCTTGAATTCTTCATAACCATAAAAATTATAGTATAACATAGTCGTTTGAATTTTAAATTGTCGGTAAATAAAAAGGGAGGGATACTTCCTTTCAATCGGAAATATCCCTCCCCGGAATATTATCTCGGTATGTCCCAACCGTTTCAGATGAATGGTATCGTATCCTCTTCCAGAACTCCCGATTCCACAATCTTCTTACAAATCTCATGCGAAGCCTTGTTCCTCAGGTCATATCCGTAACCTTCACTTCCCATAATCTTAATCACTTCAACCATACTTCTGAATAAGGTCTGTTGTAGGGTCCTGTGGAATGTGGTAACTGCAATAGCGAACCTTTTCTCATTCCACTCATAGTCGTTCAGGGCATGTTCAAGTTCTTTTGCAGCCTTGAATTCCCTGCTGTTTTCCAGTTCATGTCTTTCCATAATGTCTTTCTATTTTTTATTTGTTTATTGATGCATTGAGGGAGTTATACACCCGGGCAAACTTCTTTCTCTGCTCCATATCGGCGATGGAACTTACAAACTTATGCATGACTGTTTTCTTCTTGTCATCCCATATGATACGTGCTTTGTCCACACCTTCCACAAACATGATATGGGGATATTTACCCCATTGTTTTAAAGTACCGTCATTTATCAGTTCTTGAATCTCTTCCGGCATTGAGTTCCTGTTGCGGTCAATACATCTTATTCTGCTTTCTTCATGTTCAATCGCCGTCTGAGTCTTTTCAATCTCTTTCTGCATTCTGGAAAGGGCATCATTCTGTCTGTCCCAACGCTTCATCGTTGAATATCCGTTTCTCTTGTCGTTAAGAGGCTGTCCGTTGGTTCTTTTCACATCGGCAAAGTGTTCATTCAGTTTTCTATTAAATTCAGCCTGCTTCTTTTCCAGGGAGGCTTTAAGTATATCCAATCTGCTCATATCATTTATTTTTAAAAGGGTTCAACAAAAAAAGAGAGAAAGAACCGGTTTGCCATATTTTAGTTCTTTCTCCCTTGTGAGCTAATTTCTTTTCCGGTCTAGCTCAAAAACCATCCATAGTTCTCAGCATCCTCACCCCTCAAGGCTTTCTGGATACCTACAGCGAAGTCAGTGCAGTTCTGATTTCTCTCCAGGAACTTGTCTATGTAGGATTGTTTGGCGGCGTCATTGAGTAGCTGCATCAAGTCCCAGCATGAAATATTATCCCTGCCACGTAACCCGAAATTTGGATTCTCTATATAGCCTTTCGTAGCTGCATTGACATTGGAATCACCCAGGATTACCTTCGGCAGTTCTCTGAGTTGTGATGCTGGTAAGGCTTGATACAATCTCAATCTTCCTATTATCTGACAGAACTGTTCCTGTGAAATCTTCGTTCTTCCCAGGTTTTCAAGTAGCCTGAGATTCTGTTCCGGGTTGAAGTCTTGAAACAGTCTGAGTGCTGAACTATAAATGTCAGCGTCACTCATCACTTCCAGTCTCCCGGTCAGCCCATCATTGGTCAGCATTAGATTTGAACATACACGCACACGCCAACCTATGAATATCTTGAATTTCTCAGGTGATTTTCGGGCGTATAAGTTTTCCTCGTTCAGACTTCTTACACCTCCAATACATAAATGTACTTCCTCACCGTTCATCATTCGACTCATGGAACAGATATGAAAACAGAAGGCCATACGTTGATAATAGATGGTCTCGTCCTCAGGTTTAAGCTCTTCCTTCCTTTTTGTCAATGCTCCCGGAACTCTGCCTAAAATCTTATGTGAAACTCTGATTTCCGTGTTTCCAAAGTTCTCTCCGGTAAAATACATTCTTGCAGCATCTTCTACCTGGTGGATAAATTTCTGGTGGCTGATTGTAAGCTGGTTGTCTCCAAAACTAGGGACAATGCAATTACTCTCCAGTTCTTCAAGCGTAATGCCTGAAGTGTTGCTCTCAATAAAGTTTGGATGCTCCTTCTGCTCTTCCGATACGATTACAGCATCTTCGATAAATTCAGGTTTAAGCATGCCCATTCCACCCATCATTCCGATTGTTCTTGGAATGATAGTAAGTTCATTGGTCATTGTTTCCATACTCTTTGTTATTTTTTAGTCGGTTAATAAAATGCGATGAAAAAACAAAAAGCCAAGAGGTGTCATTTCTTCGCTTTTATGAATATACCTCTTAGCTTCTTTATCCCTTTGAGTATTGAAGTTGCTACCTCCAATACCGTTATTATCACGTCTTGTGTTTTATCATAATCCATTCACAGACGTACTATCAGTTTTCAGTCGCAGCATCAACGGCCTTGACTTCACCCGTGGCAATCTTCTTTTTCCCGAATTTGCCACTATACTTCTCCGCAAGCTCGATCACTACTGAACCTGCCACGATAATCTCGGCCACATAAGCTGCGACCTTCAATCCTTTCATTAAATTTCCCATTTCTCTTGAATTTTAAGTTATTAATACTGTTATTTCTATTCTCTATTTCTCTTATATACATTTTTCTCATATATAAGGCTTTGGGGGAATCAAGGAAGGGGGAGAAGAAAAAAAACAAACCGGTCTTTCGACTGGTTGTGACAGTTGAACCGTTGTAAACAGCTCCTCGTATTTACTTGGCCTGTCATGCGGCATACATTCTTTCGTGGGGAACTTTATGTCTTGTCCACATACTGGAATTGCTACGCATCATCGAATCTACATCTTATCCATCGTCTGAAAATAAGCGTGACCCGGTAATTGTTTTTATCATTAATGCTTGAAGCCGTACGCACTCTTCTATTGCAGTGCTGAATAATGCTCCAAGCTTTTTCTCATATATAAGGATTTGAAGGTTTTGGAGAGGAGAGAAAAAATAATACCCTGCCAAGTTCAAAAAATGGCAGGGTAGAATGTCTTTGGATAAAAAAGAATCCCTATCTTTGTGGTGTTCTACTTAAAGCATATAAGTACGAAAAAAGAGAAATTCAGCTCTTAAATACCTGATTTTCAATACAGGAACTAAACATACGGTTTTTATTCCATTCCGTATACTTGCACGCAACATTTTTTTCTTTTTTATCAACTAAAACCAATCAGTTTGCCATCTCTGAAATAAACTTGATGCGTACCAAACGTACCTCTTCTTCCGTAAAGTCATCACCCAACTCATCCAGAGCATCGTCAATCTTATCAGTGGTAGATTCCTTGAAATAATCATAGATATCCAGCAAGTGGTCTTCATCCATAATATCCTCCAAGAAATAGTCGATATTCAATTTCGTTCCGGAGTAGACGATAGCTTCTATCTCATCCAGCAGCTCTTCAAACTCAATGCCCTTTGACATGGCAATGTCATCCAATGCCACCTTACGGTCAATGGCCTGAATGATGGCCACCTTCATTTTTGACTTATTGGCCACAGTACGCACACGCAAGTCCTCGGGACGTTCAATCTCATTCTCCTCACAGTGCCGCTTAATGAGTTTACAGAATTCCTCGCCGTAGCGTTTTGCCTTTCCGGCTCCTACACCCGGTATGTTCTGCAACTCGTCCAAAGTCACCGGATATATGGTCGCCATCGCTTCCAAAGACGGGTCTTGGAAAATGACATAAGGAGGCACTTCCAACTTCTTGGACAACTTCTTTCGTAAGTCCTTCAACATGGAGTACAATGCCGGGTCTACCGCACACGCACCGCCTCCACGTGCAGGTGCTTCTTCTTCCACATCCTCAAAGTCATTGTCTTCCACTATTTTGAATGATTTGGGATGTTTAAGGAACTTCTTACCGTCATCTGTCACTTTCAGCAAGCCATAGTTTTCGACATCCTTACTCAGGTAACCGGCAATAAGTGCCTGACGGATCACAGCATTCCACGTTTTGTCTTCTTCGCCCATACCAGAGCCGAACACTTCGAGATCTTCATGCAGATGCGCCTGCACTTCTGAAGTTTCCTTACCTTGTATTATGTCTATAATATAGTCCGCTTTAAAATTTTCTTTCACCGCGAGAATAGCTTCAATCACGGTACACAATAATTCTTGAGCTTCCACTTGTTTTTTCGGATTTAAACAATTGTCACAATTACCACAATTTTCTTCTATATATTCTTCGCCGAAGTAATGAAGCAATGCTTTTCGGCGGCATACGGAAGATTCGGCATACGCAGCAGTCTCCAGCAGAAGCTGCTTGCCAATTTCCTGCTCTGCTACAGGTTTGCCTTGCATAAACTTCTCGAGCTTCTGCAAGTCTTTATTGGTATAGAAAGTAATACACTGCCCTTCTCCTCCATCTCTTCCGGCACGTCCGGTCTCCTGGTAATATCCTTCCAGACTTTTGGGTATATCGTAATGGATGACATAGCGCACATCCGGTTTGTCAATCCCCATACCAAAAGCAATGGTAGCTACAATCACATCAATTTTTTCCATCAGGAAATCATCCTGGTTCTGTGTTCGTGTAGCCGAATCCATTCCGGCATGATAGGCACGGGCATTGATTCCGTTTGCCTGCAGGATTTCAGCAAGTTCCTCCACTTTCTTCCGGCTCAGGCAATAGATAATGCCTGACTTTTCGGGATTGTTCTTAATGAACTTGATGATGTCCCGGTCTACATTTGCAGTCTTGGGGCGTACCTCATAATAGAGATTCGGGCGGTTGAACGATGACTTGAACACCTGCGCATCCACCATACCCAGATTCTTCTGGATGTCATGCTGCACTTTCGGTGTAGCCGTCGCAGTCAACGCTATCAGAGGGGCTTTTCCTATTTCATTGATAATGGGACGGATGCGGCGATACTCAGGACGGAAGTCATGACCCCATTCAGAAATACAATGGGCTTCGTCCACGGCATAGAACGAAATCTTCACCGTTTTCAGAAACTCCACATTCTCTTCCTTCGTCAGTGATTCCGGAGCTACATACAACAGCTTTGTCTTACCACTGAGTATGTCGGACCGGACCTGGTCTATCGCGCTCTTGTTTAGGGAAGAATTGATGAAGTGGGCTATCCCATCCTCTTCGCTGAAGTTACGCATCGCATCGACCTGATTCTTCATCAAGGCAATCAGAGGAGAAATCACGATACCCGTGCCCTCCATCAACAAGGACGGCAGTTGGTAGCACAAAGATTTTCCACCACCGGTAGGCATCAACACGAATGTATCATTACCCGCCAACAGATTCTCTATGATTGCTTCCTGATTTCCTTTAAATGTATCGAACCCGAAGTATTTCTTCAGCTGGTCTATCAAATTAATCTTCTTCCCTGCCATGATTCATTAGGTTGTTGTTTATTGAGTTAACTTTTAATAGTGGTACTCCGCCTTGTTTTCACAAAGAACCCTAACAAAGTTATAAACAACTTCTTAAATTTCAAGCATAATCCATCGAATATTTTTCAATAAAAAGTAAAATAGTCGGTTTTACCCCGTATTACCATCTGATTCTTAAGCACTTTGCAGTCGTGCTATATTTGCCTTTTCAAGCTGGCGCTTGGCGTAGTCCAACGTCACAACAAAATTGTCCTTCTGTTCTGACGGAATTTCGAACATGGCATCCATCATAATTGTCTCCACAATGGAACGCAAGCCGCGGGCTCCCAACTTATATTCTACCGCTTTATCCACGATATATTCAAATACAACATCTTCAAACGTCAGCTTCACATTGTCCATCTCAAACAGTTTGATGTATTGCTTGATGATGGAATTCTTCGGTTCCGTAAGAATGGAGCGCAATGCCGCACGGTCCAACGGATTCAGATAAGTCAGCACCGGAAGGCGGCCGATAATCTCGGGAATCAGTCCGAACGACTTCAAATCCTGCGGAGCAATGTACTGCATCATGTTGCTCTTATCAATGGTTGCCGTATTGCGTACAGCGCTATACCCGACAACGTGCGTATTCAGCCGCTGGGCAATTTTCTTTTCAATGCCATCGAAAGCCCCACCGCAAATGAACAGAATATTCTTGGTATTGACCGGAATCATTTTCTGGTCGGGATGCTTGCGCCCACCCTGGGGAGGCACATTCACCACAGAACCTTCCAGCAGTTTCAGCAATCCCTGCTGCACGCCTTCACCACTCACATCACGGGTTATGGAAGGATTATCACCCTTGCGCGCTATTTTGTCTATCTCATCAATAAACACGATACCTTGCTCTGCCTCGGGCACGTTATAATCCGCCACCTGGAGCAGACGTGTCAAAATGCTTTCAATGTCCTCACCCACATAACCTGCCTCTGTCAGAACTGTTGCATCTACAATAGTAAAAGGAACATGCAGCAACTTTGCGATAGTACGCGCCAATAACGTCTTTCCCGTACCGGTACTGCCTACCATGATGATGTTCGATTTTTCAATCTCCACATCATCACCGCCGTCCTTCTGGAGCAGACGTTTGTAATGGTTGTACACCGACACAGACAAGAAACGCTTGGCATCGTCCTGACCAATGACATATTGATCGAGGAACTTCTTTATTTCTACGGGTTTAGGAAGTTCTTTCAGATTCAGCTTCGTGGCACTTGCCTTCTTGCCAGCCCCCAAAGCCTCCTGAGTAATCTCATAAGCCTGGGTGGCGCAACTGTCGCAGATATAGCCATTCATCCCCGTTATGAGAAATCCGACTTCATCTTCGGTGCGACCGCAAAAACTGCATCTATTTTTATTCTTTCTTGAATCTGCCATATTTATTTTTTAATCAAAACCTCATCTACCATACCATATTCTTTGGCTTCCTGGGCTGTCATCCAGTAGTCACGGTCAGAATCTGCCCATACCTTGTCAAAGGGAGTGTGGGAGTGGTCGGCGATAATGGTATAAAGTTCTTTCTTCAACTTCTGGATTTCACGTGCCGTGATTTCAATATCCGAGGCCTGCCCCTGGGCACCTCCCATCGGCTGGTGTATCATCACGCGGGAGTGGGTCAATGCGGAGCGTTTGCCTTCGGCACCGGCAACCAGCAATACGGCTGCCATGCTTGCCGCCATTCCAGTACAGATGGTAGCCACATCACTACTGATGAACTGCATGGTATCATAAATACCCAGACCGGCATATACCGAACCGCCCGGCGAATTGATATAGATGGAAATATCCTTGCCCGGATCCACCGAATCCAGATAAAGCAACTGAGCCTGCAAAGTATTGGCTGTATAGTCATCAACCTGCGTACCGAGGAAAATGATGCGGTCCATCATCAGACGGGAAAACACGTCCAACTGCGTTACATTGAGCTGGCGTTCCTCGAGGATATAGGGATTCAAATAGCCGGCTTGTGATTTAATCACATCGTCCAGCACCAAACTGTTCATACCAAGATGCTTGGTAGCGTATTTTCTAAAATCATCCATTTCTTTCTATTTTTTAATTTATAAGGATACAAAGAAACAAAAAAGAACACAGAGACACAAAAAAACACAGAGTTATAGTTTGTCAAACTCTGTGTTTCTTTATAAATTTTAGCCGTAGGCTCACATTACTCTTATGCAAACATCTTATTGAACTCTTCAGCAGAAACGTTCTTATGCTCCAGTTCCACCTGAGACTTCAATGCTGTAGCCAATTTAGATTCAACCACACGATTAACCAAGCCTTCTATGCTCTCTTTCTTCTTAAGCATTTCCTTTGAGTAGTTTTCCAGGATTTCTTCAGGCACACTCATCATACCATATTGTGCAAACTGTGCGCGGGTAGCTTCCTTAGCCATGTTTGTGATGTCTTCCTGCTCAACCTTGATATCATTGGCTTTCACCAGCTGTTCTTTAATCAGGTGCCAAGTCAGCTCTTCGATGCTCTTGTCATAGTTGTCCTCTACAAAGCTTTCTTCCTTGTCAGGATTGTTCAGACGCATAATGCGCTTCAGTAATACATCCGGGAATTCCAGCTTGCCTACTTTCTCTGTCAGCATCTTACGTGCGTCAATCAAGAACTTATAGTCACTGTCTGCCACGAACTGGTTGGCAATAACTTCCTTCACTTTGGCACGGAATTCCTCTTCCGTTTTCACATTACCTTCGCCAAATACCTGGTCGAAAATTTCCTGAGTCAAGTCACCCGGAACGAAACGTGTGATTTCTTCTACCTGGAAGCTGAAATTGGATTTTACTTCGGGAGCAGCTTCCTTGTCAATCTTCAATAAAGAAGACAATTCGGCAGCATTTCCGTCCCAAGCAGTATTCGGATTGAATACAAGCACATCGTTCACTTTTGCACCGGCAAAGATAGCTTTCTGTTCATCATTTTTCATGTACGAAGGCATCATTACAGCACCTTCCACCTGAATACCACCCTCTTTGGTATTACCTTCTTCATCCAGTTCAGCAAGCAAACCTTTCAGCATGTCATTGTCCTCGTAAACGTCTACCTTGTCATACTTGCCGTTACGTTGAGTGTAAGCCTTGACCTGGTTATCCACCATTTCGTCTGTAACTTCAATAGTATAGTAATCTACCTTATCTTTTGCACTGACTTCAGCTTTAAATTCCGGAGCCAAAGCAATATCAAACAAGAATTCGAACTCTTCCATAGTATCGAAATCAATTTCCTGCTGCTTGTCTTCGTTGGGCAAAGGCTCGCCCAATATATTTACCTTATTGTCCTGGATATACTTATATACTGTTTCTGAAAGCAGCTTGTTCACCTCTTCAGCCAATGCAGACTTACCATACATTTTCTTAACTAAGCTCATAGGAACCATTCCCTTACGGAAACCGGGAATCTGTGCCTTCTGACGGAAGCTCTTCAATGATTTGTCTACTTTTTCCTGATAATCTGCTTTCTCAAGCTTTACAGTAAGCAGTGCGCTTACTTTGTCAATGTTTTGTAATGAAACGTTCATTCTGACAATTATTTATTTGATTTATACTTTGTTCCATATCTCAAATGGGCGTGCAAAATTAGCGTTATTCTTTCAATTATCAAAAGAACATTGCCGATTTATTTCAGTTTAATTCTTGGATAGAGCGGTAGAAGAGCCCAACCATCGGACTGACAACGGAGGACGTTTATGGGAAAGATACTCAGGGAAAAGACGATGATAAACCGAACCGTCCAGTTTCTATGAAGAGAAATGGGAGTTGCCCGAAGGCACGACAATCTACAAAAATAATTAAGGAAAAACATTGTTTATCCGAATTTTATGCGTTTCTTTGTCGCGGAATGATGGCGCATTAGTTTTTCGATTTCCATTACATGGTTTTTACTTCCGTTTTCAAGAACGCTTTTGTAAACTCTCTGTCGTTGTAATCCATTTATTATTCAGCCTTCCTTCCAAGAGAGTTTTATTCATTATATTTATTTTATCAATTTCATTATGAACATTTATGTTGGAAACCTTAACTACCGCGTTAAGGAGAGTGACCTGCAGAAGGCAATGGAAGATTACGGCACAGTATCTTCTGTAAAATTTATCAATGACCGCACCACCGGACGTTTCAGAGGCATCGCTTTTGTAGAAATGGAAGATGACGCTGCTGCAGCTAAAGCTATTGCCGAACTAGACGGTGCTGAATTCTTCGGCCGCCAGATGGTAGTGAAAGAAGCAAGACCTCCAAAATATTAATCATAGAGATTTAAGGAGAAATGAAAAAGACCACTGAATGAGTGGTCTTTTTTTATTTCTATCAATGGCAGTATTCGGATTACTTCATAAAATCCTTGCGACGAAGCACGAAACTGTTACTCAGATACTTTTCACGCACAATCTTATTCTCGGCCAGCTCTTCGGGCGTACCCTGGAACAGAATCTTTCCTTCAAACAACAGATAAGCACGATCGGTAATGCTCAGCGTCTCCTGCACATTGTGGTCAGTAATCAAAATGCCGATATTCCTATCTTTCAACTTCCACACAATCTGCTGAATATCCTCCACTGCAATCGGGTCTACACCGGCAAAAGGCTCGTCCAACATAATAAATTTGGGGTCAATGGCCAGACAACGGGCAATTTCTGTACGGCGCCGCTCGCCACCTGACAACTGGTTACCCTTGTTCTTCCTTACCTTCTGCAAGCGGAACTCTGCAATCAGGCTCTCCAGCTTGTCTTTCTGATACTCCAAAGGCTTGTCGGTCATTTCCAGTACAGATGCAATATTGTCCTCCACACTCATTTGACGGAACACAGAAGCCTCCTGAGCCAGATAACCGATACCCGTCTGCGCACGCTTGTATACCGGATATTTCGTTATATCCAAATCATTCAAGAAGATACGTCCCTCATTGGGAGTAATCAGCCCTACGGTCATATAAAACGAAGTTGTCTTACCGGCGCCATTCGGCCCCAGCAAACCGACAATCTCCCCTTGCTTCACATCAATGGACACATGGCTCACTACCGTACGCTTTCCGTACTTTTTCACCAAATCCTCCGTACGCAGCACCATGCTACCTTCCTCCCGTGGCTCTGCCCCAGCAGTCAAGCTTGGTCCGGCCTGCAGATTTTCCTTAACTTCCTCTACATTGTCCTTTATGCCTTTTTCTTCTTCCATACTCTAAAGGTTTTCGCCGCAAATGTAGCAAAAATAAGCCGAAATAGTGTACATTTGCATTCAAATACTTATATGTTATGTTTAAAGCACTTAAGACAGTGGGACGATATATCATACTGATGGGACGCGTATTTGCCCGTCCCGAACGTATGCGTATGTTTTTCCGCCAATATGTCAACGAGTTGGAACAGCTCGGCGTGAACTCTATCGGCATCGTATTGCTGATATCGTTCTTCATCGGAGCTGTAATCACCATACAGATAAAGTTGAACATCGAGAGTCCCTTCATGCCCCGATGGACAGTGGGATATGTAACCCGTGAAATCATGCTGCTGGAATTCTCCTCCTCCATCATGTGTCTGATTCTGGCAGGAAAGGTCGGGTCAAACATCGCCTCGGAGCTGGGCACCATGCGGGTCACCCAGCAGATAGACGCCCTTGAAATTATGGGTGTCAATTCTGCCAACTATCTTATCCTACCGAAAATTGCCGCTATGGTGACAACCATTCCACTGATGGTGACGTTCAGTATATTCGCCGGCATCATAGGTGCCTTCTGTACTTGCTGGTTCGGCGGCATCATGTCGGCGGTAGATTTGGAATACGGCTTGCAGTACATGTTTGTCGAATGGTTTATTTGGTGCGGCATCATCAAGTCACTGTTCTTTGCCTTTATCATTGCCAGCGTATCGGCATTCTTCGGTTACACCGTCGAAGGCGGTTCCATCGAAGTGGGCAAGGCGTCCACCGACTCCGTAGTATGCAGCAGCGTACTTATCTTATTCGCCGACCTAATATTAACTCAACTTTTAATGGGATGATTGAACTGAAAGGACTTTGCAAATCATTTGAAGAAAAAGAGGTACTGAAAGATATCAATGCCACTTTCGAGAATGGAAAGACCAACCTGATCATAGGGCAGAGCGGTTCGGGAAAAACCGTACTCATGAAATGTATCGTGGGTCTGCTGACACCGGACAAAGGAGAATTGTTGTATGACCACCGCAACTTCCTCGCCATGGGAAAGAAGGAAAAGAAAGCGCTCCGCCGGGAAATGGGAATGATTTTCCAAAGTGCCGCGCTGTTCGATTCCATGACGGTACTGGACAACGTGATGTTTCCACTGAACATGTTCAGCAACGATACCCTGCGCGACCGGACTCGTCGTGCCATGTTCTGCCTGGAGCGTGTAAACCTGATTGAAGCCAAAGACAAATTTCCCGGAGAAATCAGCGGCGGTATGCAGAAACGCGTAGCCATTGCCCGTGCCATTGCCCTAAACCCGCAATACTTGTTCTGTGACGAGCCGAATTCAGGACTTGACCCCAAGACCTCGCTTGTCATCGACGAACTGATACAAGATATAACCCGAGAATACAATATGACTACTCTCATCAACACTCATGACATGAACTCTGTAATGGGTATCGGAGAAAAAATCATCTATATTTACGAAGGACACAAAGAATGGGAAGGCAATAAAGACGATATCTTCACTTCCACCAACGAGCGGTTGAACAGTTTCATATTTGCATCTGACCTATTCCGGAAAGTCAAAGAAGTGGAGATACAGAACCTTGAAGGATAAAACCACACCTCATTTTCTAACCTATTACATAAGAAAGCGTCCGGAAGCTATGTTCCGGACGCTTTCTCTTCATAAAACCAGTTAATAGAATCGACTATATCATCACGATATATTTTACTTCTGCCGGATATAGATATTTATCGGAGTTCCGGTCAACTTCCATTTCTCACGCATCTTATTTTCCAGGAATCGTCTGTAAGGCTCTTTCACATATTGTGGAAGATTTGCAAAATAAACAAATGACGGCACCTGGGTATTGGGCAACTGCGTAATATACTTTATCTTGATATACTTACCCTTAATTGAAGGGGGTGGATACGCCTCGATAAGCGGCAGCATTTCCTCGTTCAAACGAGCTGTCGGAATACGCGTCATACGATTTTCGTACACATCACGCGCCTCTTCCAATACCTTCAGAATACGCTGTTTGGTCAGTGCCGAAGCAAAGATGATAGGAAAATCCACAAACGGAGCGAAACGGTTGCGGATAGCATCTTCGAAAGTCTTCATCACCTTCACAGTCTTGTCCTTCACCAAGTCCCACTTGTTCACCACAACCACCAGCCCCTTGGCATTCTTCTGTATCAAGGAGAAGATATTCAAATCCTGGCTTTCGATGCCACGCGTAGCGTCTACCATCAAAATACATACATCTGCATTCTCAATGGAACGAATGGAACGGATTACGGAGTAGTACTCCAAATCCTCATTCACCTTGTTCTTCTTACGGATACCCGCCGTATCTACCAGGTAGAAATCAAAACCGAATTTATTGTAGCGGGTATAGATAGAATCGCGCGTGGTACCGGCAATCTCCGTCACGATGTTGCGGTCTTCTCCAATAAAGGCATTGACTATGGAAGACTTTCCGGCATTAGGGCGTCCCACTACTGCAAAGCGGGGAATATCCTCGTCCAGAATTTCATCAGATTCCTTCTTGAACTTGCTGACGATAAGGTCCATCATATCGCCCGTACCGCTACCCGTTACAGCAGAAATACAATAAGGGTCACCCAAACCCAAGCTATAGAACTCAGGAGCATTGTATTGCAGTTCATGATTATCAGTCTTATTGGCAACTAGCAACACAGGCTTCTTGGCACGACGCAAGATGGCAGCTACCTGCTCGTCGAGGTCCGTAACCCCGTTCATCACATCCACCACAAACAGTATCACGTCGGCTTCGTCCACCGCCATCAATACCTGCTTACGAATCTCTTCTTCGAAAATATCATCAGAGTTCACTACCCAACCGCCGGTATCTACCACGGAGAACTCACGTCCCAACCATTCGGTCTTTCCATATTGGCGGTCACGGGTGGTTCCCGCTTCCTCATTCACAATTGCCTGACGTGTCTTGGTCAGACGGTTAAATAATGTAGACTTTCCCACATTGGGACGTCCTACGATTGCAACTAAATTTCCCATAGTTCACACTCTTTGTTTTTTGCGACTGTCACAGTCGTATGAATAACTCTTAATCCAGCTGATAACCAAAATTACGCAGTTCCTTGTCCGAACTCCGCCAATCCTTATCAACTTTCACAAACGTCTCCAGGAATATCGTTTTCCCGAAAAACCTCTCCAAATCACGGCGCGCTTCAGTAGCCACTTTCTTCAAAGCCTTCCCCTGCTTGCCTATGATAATACCTTTTTGCGAATCACGCTCCACATAGATTACGGCACTGATATGAATCTTCTTTGCCTCCTCCTTAAACTGTTCTACCATCACCTCCACCGAATAAGGGATTTCCTTATCGTAGTACAACAGAATTTTCTCACGGATTATTTCGGTCACGAAGAAACGCGCCGGCTTGTCCGTCCACTGGTCCTTGTCGAAATAAGGAGGTGAGTCGGGCAACAGCTCCTTCACCCGCTTCATGACATAATCCACATTAAATTTCGAAGTAGCAGAGATAGGAATAATTTCCGCCTTCGGCAGCAATTCCTTCCATGCTTCCACCAGTTCCACCAGCTTTTCCTGGTTGCTTAAATCAATCTTATTGATAAGCAGCAATACCGGAACGTCCAAGTGTCCTACTTTCTCCACAAAATCATTATGCTTGTCGGGAGTCTCAACCACATCTGTCACATACAGCAACACATCTGCATCCGCCAATGCCGAAGTGGAGAAATTAAGCATGGACTCCTGTAACTTATAGTTTGGCTTCAATACACCCGGAGTGTCCGAAAACACAATTTGCATGTCATCCGTATTATAGATGCCCATAATCCGATGACGGGTGGTCTGCGCCTTGAAAGTGGCGATAGAAATGCGCTCACCTACCAAAACGTTCATCAATGTGGATTTGCCCACATTCGGATTTCCCACGATATTTACAAAACCTGCTTTGTGCATGACTTCAGTATTTGAATTGAGACAAAAAAACGCATCGAATCGAAATAGGATGCGTTTTTATCATATTATATTTAGCAATAGTATGTTACTGCTTCTTTCCGTCGTATCCCCACTTCACATACACGGCTCCCCAGGTAAATCCTGCGCCGAATGCAGTGAAAATAAGGTTGTCGCCTTTCTTCAGCTTATCTTCAAAGTCCCAGATGCAAAGAGGCAACGTAGCAGCACTGGTATTGCCGTAACGTTCGATATTAATCAGTACTTTCTCACGAGGAACTTCCAGACGATGTGCCACAGCATCAATGATACGAAGATTGGCCTGGTGCGGAATCACCCAGTCAATGCTATCCTTTGTCAGACCGTTTTTCTCGGCAATGGCCGCGCTAACATCCGACATATTGGATACGGCATACTTAAACACAGTACGTCCTTCCTGATAAATGTAATGCATGTGGTTGTCTACAGTAAAATAAGAGGGAGGACAAACCGACCCACCCGCTTTCATATGCAGGAAAGGCAAACCTTTGCCGTCGGTTCTCAGAATAGCATCCATAATACCTACATCTTCTGTTGTCGGCTCGAGCATGAAAGCTGCAGCGCCGTCTCCAAAGATAGGACAAGTAGCACGGTCTGTATAATCAACCATTGACGACATCTTGTCGGCTCCCACAATGATAACCTTCTTATATCTTCCAGAACGGATGAAATTGGCCGCCGTCTCCATCAGATAGAGAAATCCGCTGCAGGCTGCCTGCAAGTCAAAAGCATATGCATTTTTCAGCCTTAGCTTATCACATAAAATAGAAGCTGTAGAAGGGAAATGATAATCCGGAGTGGAAGTAGCTACAATCACCAGATCTATATCATCCGGATCCGCGCCAGTACGTTGCATCAGCTGTTTGGCAGCTTTACGCGCCATATAGGAACTACCTAACCCTTCTTCATTCAGGATACGTCTTTCCTTTACTCCGATACGAGTCATAATCCATTCGTCATTGGTATCCACCATTCTTGAGATTTCGTCGTTTGTCAAGACGTAATCAGGTACATAACCGCCGACTCCTGTAATTACTGCATTTATTTTTTCCATTAAAATCTTGTTTACTTATAGAACTACTGAAACAACGGTAGTCTAAAAAGGTTTGCTTATTAAATTACAAATCTTTTTAGACGCCCGATATTCAAGTATAAGTTTTAGTCAAACTGACCGTAATTATACGGCAGCTTCCTTTTCAACTGCAAGCTTACCTCTATAGTAACCACATGCACCACATACAGTGTGATATACATGCCACTCACCACAATTCGGGCAAATAGCCAGTGTAGGAGCTACTGCTTTATCATGAGTTCTTCTCTTCGCAGTTCTTGTTTTTGACTGTCTTCTCTTAGGATGTGCCATTTTCTTTAATCTTTAATTGTTATCTAATATTTTCTTTAATTCGTCCCAACGCGGGTCTACCTGCGTTTCTTCTTCATTCATCAGCTCCACCTCTTCTTCCGGAGCAAATGTGTCCTCAGCCATATCATCATCCGGAGTAGTGCGCATATGCTTACTCAATTTGCTGGTCATTGCCTTGTTACACTTACCCGGAGCATGCACATGCTTCATGGGGATGGCCAAAGCTACAAACTCGTACATAAACCATGCTACATTAATCTCACCTTCCTCTTCGGGAATTACAATGAGATTGTCACCTTCTTCGGCATATTCATGACCGAACTTAACCAGCAGCTTATCTGTCGAGCTGACAAGCTGTTCCATATCGTCCAAACAACGGTCACATGGCACCCACACCATTCCGTCTGTCTGGAAGTTCAATTCGAAAGCACGAGATGTTTTCTTTACAACTAACACCACATTGACTTTACCCTTCTGCACTTCCGGTCCATCAATATTGGCAAAGAAAAGGTTGTCTAGCACAAACTCATATTTGCATGAATCTGCTTGCATACCTTTCAGGTCTATTTTGTATTTATCAAACTTTCCCAAAGCTTCTTTTGTTTATTCGGGCGACAAAGATACGAATAATTATCCTCATTATGTAGTATTTAGAGTAAAATATTCATTTTTTTATGTTCATTTCACCCTGATATCACTACAAATCAGCAGAAAACTCATGGCCTAAAACACAAGAACAATCCATGCCGGCATCCAAGTATATGTAAAGATATAAAACGAACAAAGCCTCCGTATCCTTATCAGACACGGAGGCTTCTTCTGAA
>ENA-ORMO01000363-ORMO01000363.1-human-gut-metagenome-genome-assembly--contig:-NODE-363-length-65184-cov-6.266978_pt1 | contig 65184 bp, 61 predicted proteins | sample MGYA00242106_ERZ509001 | MGnify/ENA primary metagenome ERZ509001 (study PRJEB26280, sample SAMEA2338736) | human gut metagenome | biome: human gut; feature: human-associated habitat; material: faeces...
TCAAGGATTTCTAGGTATCTTTCCTTTGTAGTCTCACCACAGTCTCCACATGCACTGTCTGACAAAACTGGTCTACACAGCACACTTTTTCCACTCTATATCCTTTCTCCAAAAACATCTCCAAATCTCTTGCCAAGCTAGTAGGTTTGCAGGAAATATAAACCATTTTCTCCACCCCATACTCTAGAATCTTAGGCAATGCCTTGGGATGAATACCATCTCTTGGTGGGTCCAACACAATAAAATCCGGCTTCTCCTGAATCTCATCCAATACCTTTAGTACATCTCCCGCAATAAACCTACAATTTCCGATTCCATTTAATCTGGCATTTTCCTCAGCTGCTAAAACAGCTTCCTCTATAATTTCCACTCCAATGACTTCTTTTGCCACTGCTGCCAAAATTTGAGAAATAGTTCCTGTGCCGCTGTACAAGTCAAAGACAGTCATATCCTTTGTATCGCCAATATACTCTCGTGCTGTTTCATAGAGTACTTCAGCTCCATAGGAATTTGGTTGAAAAAAGGAAAACGGTGTAATTTTAAATCTTAGCCCCAAAATTTCCTCGTAAAAATAATCTTTTCCATATAGGATTCTCATTTCATCACTTTTAACCACATCAGAAAGAGCATCATTAATAATATGCAGAAATCCTACTATTTTTCCTTCCAACGTTAAACTCAACAACCGATCCTTCAATTCCTCAAAATCAGCTTCCACCTGGCTGGTAGTTACCAGATTCACCAAAATCTCCCCTGTAGTATTTCCTCTCCTCAAAAGTAAGTGTCTTAAAAATCCTACATGCTGCATTTTGTGATAATAATCATAGCCTTGTTCCTGGCAATATTCCAGCACGCACTTCAAAATCTCATTCATGTCCTGATGAACTAGTTTGCAATCCAGAGCATTTAATACATCATAGGTACTTCCTTTTTTATGTAAACCGAGTGTTAAAGGACCATCTTTATATGCATCTCCAAAAGAAAATTCCATTTTATTCCGGTAAGCAAATTCTCTTGGGCTTCCCTTAATTCCCTCAAAGATATAATCCGGATTCCCCTGTTCATCTACCTGTCCGCCTGCCTTTACAGCCTGATCTATAAGACTTTGAATCTGCTTTGCCTTCATTTCCAACTGATTTTCATAGGACATGGTCTGGTACATGCATCCTCCACACTCTGGAAAAATGCTGCATACTGGTTTCCTTGTTTCCAAGTAGGAATGTTCTAAAACTTCCAAAAGTCTTCCTTCCACTTTGCTGCCCTTCTTTTTATTAATCATGAATTTGACATGCTGACCTGGCATTCCATTTTTTACAATAACCTTTTTATCTTCTATCTGAACAATTCCCTTATTAGGAAACTCTACTCTTTCAATAATTCCCTGATAAATTTCACCTTTTTTCAATGCAATATTCCTTTCCTTCTGACATCTATTTTACAGAAAAAGAAGCTCCGGTTTCCCGAAGCTCCCTATTGGCTTTTTCATTCCCTACATACAGATTTATAATTCTATCATGGTTGCCAGATTATTCCTGACCTTCTTTTTCCTCATCTTCATCTTCAAAGTAGTCATCGAAATCATCATCGAAGTCCTCTTCAAAATCTTCCAGATAATCCGGTGTGAAGAAACGGTAAACTGCATATGCGATTCCTGCTACTGCTGCCACAGCCCCAATAATTGCCAGTACCCATAATACAGTATTTTTATTTCTTTCATCCTCTTTTTTCTGTAATGCTGTAATTAAATCCTCGATACGATTCATATGTCCTGCACCATCCTCTCTTTTTACAGATTCCCTGCAAACTCATTCTTGAAAGCTGTTGTGCGTTGGTTTTGCCTCTGCAAATACGAAGCACCAACTCACTCTTTATGCTATTATACCACTGAACCTGGAATTTTACTATCCTTTCTTCATATTTTCTAAAAACTTTAGAAAATATTTTTCCTTAGATTTTTTTCAATTTTGCAAAAGATGCAAACATTTTCTTGATACCTACTTTATCAAAATTCACGGTAACTTCATAGTCTCGCCCACCTTCAACGATAGCAGTCACCACACCTGTTCCAAATTTTATATGCTTTACTGTGTCTCCCACAGTATAGTCCAATCCATCTGCCTTTTTCACTTCAAACTGCTTTGGCACAAATGCCGGCTGCTTAAATGCCTGTTTCATCTGGCGGAAGGAAGTTGGCATTGGAATATCCATGGGCTTCTTCTCCTGAAACTCTCTTCCTAACTCCACAAGTTCTCTTGGAATTTCCTTAATAAATCTGGAAACTTTATTATATTGAGTCTCTCCACGAATCATACGCTGTTGGGCACAAGTCAAAGTCAAATCTTTCATTGCCCTGGTAATTCCCACATAACACAGCCTTCGTTCTTCCTCAATTTCTGTAGGGTCGTCGGAAGTAATAGTCATATAACTTGGGAACATGCCATCTTCCATTCCAGCCAGATATACGAAAGGAAATTCCAGTCCTTTTGCACTATGCAAAGTCATTAAAAGTACCTGATTATCATCCCCATCCACAGAATCAATATCCGCTACCAGTGCTACCTCTTCTAAAAATCCTGACAGGGTCGGCTCCTCATTTTCTTCCTCATAGGACACCACTTTTGTAATTAACTCGTCAATGTTTTCGATTCTAGCTTCTGCCTCTTCTGTACCTTCTGCCTCCAATTCTTTTACATATCCCGTGCTTTCAATAATATCTTTTAAAAGCTCAGAAGGAGATAAATACTCAGCCTTACTTCTCAAAGTCTGAATAAAGGTTACAAAAGGCTCCACCTTTGTTGCGGCTCGCCCAAGAGTAGAAATTGCATTGGCTTCTTTTAAAGCCTCATAAAAGCTCATGCCCATGCTTACTGCATAATCCTGAACTCTAGTAAGGGTAGTCGCTCCGATTCCTCTCTTTGGAACATTAATAATACGCCGTACCGCCAAATCATCTCTGGCATTATCTACGGTTTTTAAATATGCAAGTAAGTCTTTGATTTCCTTTCTGGCATAGAAGTTTACTCCACCTACTAATTTATACGGAATATTTGCCATAAGGAATTTCTCTTCAAAAAGACGGGACTGAGCATTTGTCCTGTATAAAATGGCAATATCCCGATACTGGGCATCCTTCTCCCTCACCTTCTTACTAATATCCCCTACAATATATTCTGCTTCTTCATAGGCATTCATAAACTGGCGGAAGTGCAGCTTTTCTCCTTCTTCATTTTCCGTCCAAAGGGTCTTTCTCTTACGCTCCATATTATTTTGAATAACCTGATTTGCCGCATTTAAAATGTTCTGTGTAGAACGGTAATTCTGTTCCAGCCTTACCACCTTTGCATCTGGAAAGACATTCTCAAATCCCAAAATATTACCAATATTGGCTCCACGGAATTTATAAATAGACTGGTCATCATCTCCTACAACACAAAGATTTCTGTACTTTCCTGCCAGGAGGCTAACAAACTTAAATTGAGCAGTGTTTGTATCCTGGTACTCATCCACCATAATATATTTAAACCGTTCCTGGAAATATTCCAATACATCCGGGCATGCTTGGAACAATTCCACTGTTTTCATAATCAAATCATCAAAATCCAGTGCATTATTCTTTTTCAGCTCTTTCTGGTATTCTTTATATGCCAGAGCTATTTTTCGCTTAGAGAAGTCCCCCATAACCTTCAGCTCATATTCCTCTGGACCAATCAACTCATCCTTTGCGCTGGAAATAGCCGCCATAATGGATCTTTCCTTATAAATCTTTGTATCAATATCAAGCCGTTTGCAAATATCCTTCATCAAAGTTTTTTGATCATCTGTATCATAAATTGTAAAATTCGTATCAAAGCCCAGTCGGTCAATAAAACGGCGAAGCATGCGAACACAGCTGGAATGAAATGTAGATACCCATATGCTCTCGGAACCAAATCCTACAATCTTATCCACTCTTTCTCTCATCTCTCCTGCTGCTTTATTGGTAAAAGTAATGGCCATAATATTCCATGGATTTACCCCTTTTTCTTCTATCAAATAAGCAATTCTATGAGTCAGTACTCTGGTCTTTCCTGAACCAGCACCTGCCAGAATCAGTACCGGACCTTCTGTATGAAAAACTGCTTCTTGCTGCTGTGTATTTAATGTATCGTAGATACTCATAAATTCTCTTTCCTCCAAAACATTTGTTCTTACACTATACCATTGTAGAAAGAATAACGCAAGTAACTTTACAAATAGTATTAAAAACTATATAATAGGGAATAGAGGTGATAAAACATGACTATAGACACAAAAGACATTTTAAACAGCATTTTAAACAGCATTTCCAGAATTGATTATATCAAAACAGAGGAAATACCAAATATAGATTTATATATGGACCAAGTGACTACTTTTATGGAAGAACATTTAGCAGCTTCCAAGCGACATCCGGAAGATAAAATTCTTACGAAAACCATGATTAATAATTATGCCAAGAATCGTCTGCTTCCGCCACCAACAAAAAAGAAATATTCCAAAGAGCATCTGCTTATCTTAACCTTTATTTATTACTTTAAAAATATTTTATCCATTAATGATATCCAAGTACTTTTGACTCCTCTTACGGAAAAATATTTTTCCCAGGAAAATAATGTCAAACTTACGGATATCTATGAAGAAATTATGAATCTAGAGCTTTCTCAAATTGAACCATTGGCTAAGGATGTTACCAGAAAATTCAAAAAATCTCAGGAATCCTTTTCAGATATAAACAGGGAAGAAAGTGAATTCCTACAAAAATTCGCTTTTATCTGTATGCTCAGTTTTGATGTTTATGTAAAAAAGCAAGTCATTGAACAACTGATTGACCATATGTCAGATCCCACAAACTAATTTCCTACAAAAAAGAAGCCGTCACACATGAAAATGCATATAGGGAGTTGAATGTAATACTCTTCCCTATATACATTTTGTGTAACAGCTTCTTTTTGTCTAACAGACAAGTTCTTATTTTTCCTGCTCTTCCATTCTCTCAAATACCATGTCATATCCGTCATTTCCGTAATTCAGGCTTCTGTTTACACGGCTGATGGTTGCTGTGGATGCTCCTGTTTTTTCTGAAATTTCCAAATAAGTTCTTTTCTCTTTCAGCATCTTAGCAACTTCAAAACGCTGGGATAAAGACAAAATCTCATTTACTGTACATACATCTTCAAAAAACAAATAACATTCTTCTCTGTTTTTCAAACTGAGAATTGCATCAAACAAGGAATCAACTGCTTCTGTGTGAATTTTCTTACTCATAGTCAAAATCTCCTTAACATTGTAATATACACCCCGTAATAGATTCCCGAAACTTCTTTGGTACTCTACCACTTTATCGGTTATATCTTCCATTACTATAATACATATTAACACAGTAAATTTTTGAAGTAAAGAAGAGTCTTGTCATTTTTCTACTTTATCTGTAAAATTTTTATAAATTTTTACAGTTCATCAAGAATCTTCCTTGCTTCCCGAACTCTTTTTTCACTGGTACGCCAAATTTCATATTCACTTACAGATGCAATACCCATACTCACATCCTGTTTCCGGTAACGCATTTCGCTTTCCATAGAAATTTTCCCTGACATATGATAGGCTTTTGCTTTTGTCTTTTCTGCCAGCACAGGAAGCACAGATGCATCTACACCTCCTCCAACGAGAATTTCTGTTTCTCCCTGTGCTTTTTCCACTAGTTCTTTTAAAAGTTCTACTCCATCTATACAGGTATTTTTCTGTCCTGAGGTCAAGATAGTATTAATTCCAAGTTTCCTGGCCTCTTCCAGTGCCATAAACGGATTTTTGCACATATCAAATGCCCTGTGTAAGGTAACTGACATTCCTTGGGCTTCTTCTATAAGTTCCTTCATCTGTTCCACATTCAATGTCCCATCTGGTTTCATAGTTCCAATAACGATTCCATCTGCACCAAGCTTACGAAAACTCCTGATCTCTTCTTTTATGATTTCATGCTCAAAATCTGTATAACAGAAATCACCAAATCTTGGTCTTAATAAGACGCGAATCGGAAGATCCACCTGTTCTCTGATTTTCCAGTAGAGTGCCTGTGAGGGAGACAAACCACCTATCACAAGAGCACTACACAGTTCAATCCGATCTGCACCGCCTTTTTTTGCAGCAATGGCAGATTCCACAGAGTCCACACAGCATTCTAATGTATATCCCATAAACCCTCCTGTAAAACAAAATCAACCAATAGATAGCACATAAGGAAATGCATTCCTGCATTTCCTTATGCTTTGCTTATATTATGTAGTTCTTATTTACATAATTTCTTGAATTCGTCTGCAACATGCTGTACCTGTGTTCCAATGATAACCTGTACGCTTGTTTTTCCTGGACGGATAACTCCTGCAACACCTGCAGATTTAATTACGCTTTCATCAACTAATGTATTATCTTTTATTTCCAGACGAAGTCTTGTAATACAGTTGTCGATAGAAGTAATGTTTTCTTTTCCGCCTAAACCTTCTAAGACAATTCTTGCAACTTCTGTAAAGTCATTGTTTGCTAATACTACTTTTGTTTCATCTGTATCATCATCTTCTCTACCTGGTGTTTTTAAATTAAACTTTGTGATAGCGAAACGGAATACCACGTAGAAAATAATGAATGCTGCAATACCAAGTGGAATAATCATCCATGTTTTTTCAGCTGCTGGCAGGGAAGCAGAGAATAATAAGTCTGTTGCACCTGCGGAGAAGGAGAATCCTGCACGGAATCCTAATAAAGTAGTTACAGTTACGAAAATACCGTATAATAATGCATAAACTACATATAAACCTGGTGCCAGGAACATGAAACCAAATTCAAATGGTTCTGTAACACCACAAAGGAAAGCACAGAAAGCAGCGGATCCTACAAGACCGATGGCTACTTTTTTCTTATTGCTTTTTGCTGTGTGAACCATAGCTAAAGCTGCACCTGGAACACCGAACATCATACATGGGAAGAATCCTGACATGTACATACCAAGGCTCCAGTCCACATCTGCAGATGTCATACCTGCCCAGAATTTCTGTAAGTCACCAAGACCGATGGTATCAAACCAGAATACATTGTTTAATGCGTGATGTAATCCGGTTGGAATTAACAGACGGTTTAAGAATGCATAGATACCAGCACCTACTGCATCTAACTTAACAATAGACTGACCTATTGAAACTAATCCCCCAAAAATAATTGGCCATACAAACAGTAAAATTGCGGATACAACGATGGAAACAACACCTGCGATGATTGCAACACAACGTTTTCCGCTGAAGAATGCAAGGAAGTTCGGAAGTTTTGTTCCTTTGAACTTGTTGTAGCAGGTTGCACCAATAATACCGGCAAGAATACCAATAAATGGGTTCTCAATTTTCTGGAATGCAATAAACTTAGCGGTTCCTTCTTCCAGAGTCATCAGGGTTCCAACAACACCTGTAGACAACAACGTTGTCATCATCAGCCAGGAAGCTAAAGCTGCAAGAGCTGCTGTACCATCATTGTCATCTGCCATACCAACACCGACACCAATAACAAATAAGAGCGCCATATTGTCAATCAACGCTGAACCAGCTTTGATCAGGAAAAATCCTATGGTATAAGCCGTACCACTTGCAACATAACCATTTACTTCGCCCGCCATAGCAGCCGGAGCCAGTGCGTAACCGATACCCATAAGGATACCGCAAATAGGTAAGCATGCTACTGGAAGCATTAAGGCTTTACCTAATTTCTGAAGATATTTCATCATAACTTTTTCCTCCTTTTTCTTTTTCTCTTTCTTATGTGAAATCTTCTTTTATATAAAAGCCTGTTTTACAGACTTATATACCTTTCTTATTTTGTAACAGTCAAAACTTCATCCAGTACCTTTACGGTCTTTCCAGCAGATGCCTGAATTTCACTGTAATCTGATGTATTGCAGATTACCATTGGCACGATAGTGTCAAGTCCTGCTTCCTTAATCGCTTCAATATCAAATTCCAGAAGAAGGTCTCCTGCTTTTACTTTATCTCCTGCCGCAACATGTGCTGTAAAGGGTTCTCCCTTTAACGTAACCGTATCAAGCCCAATGTGAATCAGAATTTCAATTCCACTATCTGATGTCATGGAAATAGCATGCTTTGTATCAAATACCATTGCTATCGTTCCATCAATGGGTGCCACTACCTTTCCTACAGAAGGAATAATCGCAACACCTTTTCCTAAAATTTCCTCTCCAAAAGTAGGATCACTTACTTTTGAAAGTTCCACTGCTTCTCCCTCAACAGGTGCTCCTAACACTTCTCCTTTTTTCTTTCCTAATCCTAATTTTTCTTTTAATGAACCAAACATAATGCTCTCCTCTTTACTCCATTTCTCTTACAATCTTTCTCAGTTTCAGAATCATAGACGGTGCTACAGAAAGTTCATCCACCCCCATGCGTACAAAGGTCTCTGTAAGCTCCAGATCCGCACCTAGTTCTCCGCAGATACCAGCCCACTTTCCTGCCTTGTGTGCATTATCTACCACCATCTGAATCATTTTTAATACTGCTTTGTGATGCGGATTATAGAATGCATCCAGTTTTTCATTCTGACGGTCAATTGCAAGTGTATATTGTGTAAGATCGTTTGTTCCAATACTGAAGAAATCAACCAGTTCTGCAAGTTCATCACTGATCATTACTGCAGCCGGTGTCTCAATCATGATTCCTTCTTCTACATCCTTGTATGGAATCTCACAGTCACGTAATTCCTTCTTTACTTCCTGTACGATTTCCTGAATCTTCTTCACTTCTTCTACAGATGTGATCATTGGATACATAATTGCAATCTGTCCATAATTGGAGGCTCTGAAAATCGCACGGAGCTGAGTTTTAAAAATATCTGTCTGAGTCAGACAAATACGAATTGCACGATAACCGAGTGCCGGATTTTCTTCTTTTCCAAGATTTAAGTAATCTGCCTGTTTGTCTGCACCGATATCCAGAGTACGGATAATCACCTTTTTTCCAGCCATGTTCTGTGCAACTTGTTTATATGCCTGGAACTGCTCTTCTTCACTTGGAAGCTCATTTCGTCCAATGTAAAGAAACTCGCTTCTGAACAGCCCGATGCCGCCTGCATCATTTTCAAGAACATATCCCACATCAGCAGCACTGCCGATATTGGCATAAAGTTCTATTTTCTTTCCGCTAAGAGTAATGTTCTCTTTTCCTTTTAATTCCAGCAGAAGGTTTCTTTTTTCATTTTCTTCATCCAGTTTTTTCTGGGCTTTTGCCTTCACTTCTTCTTCCGGGCAAAGAATAAATTCTCCAGTAAAACCGTCTACTACAGCTTCTGTTCCTGTCTGCATGTCCTCCAGCTTCATCTCCACTCCTATTAAGGCAGGAATGTTCATCATACGTGCAAGAATTGCGGTATGGGAATTGGTAGAACCATGAACAGTAACAAAGGCAAGAATTTTTTCCTTGTCCATCTGCACAGTTTCACTTGGTGTAAGATCATCTGCCACCACAATCACCGGCTCTGTAAAATCCAGGCCATTGTCTCCATTGCCAGCAAGATTCTGAACCAGGCGTTCTGAAATATCCTTAATATCCACTGCACGGGCTTTCATGTAATCATCATCCATGCTGGCGAACATCTCTGAAAAACTGTCTCCTGTTGAAGCTACTGCATATTCTGCATTGACCTCTTGTGTGCGGATGACATTTTCAATTGCTTCGTTAAAATCCAAATCCTCCAGCATCATCTGATGTACTTCAAAGATTGCTGCACTGGCTTCTCCTACCTCTTTCACAGCTTTGTCATACAGTTTTCCAAGCTGCTCAATAGCCTGCGCCTTAGCAGATTCTACTCTCTGCAGCTCCGCAGCCACATCATCGATTTTGACACGTTTTACTACATTTTCTGTTTTACGAAGGACAGCAATCTTACCAAGTGCAATTCCTTTATATACTGCTTTTCCTATCAAAGTTTCCATATCTGTTTCCCGCCGCCTTTATAAATTTGCTTCAAAAAACGCTTTCATTCCCTGTAAAGATGCATCTTCATCTCCGCCTTCTACAGCAACTTCTACTGTCTGTCCGCATTTTACGGCTAAAGACATCACTGCCATCAGGCGTGATACATCTGCTGACTTTCCATCTTCTTTTCTAGTGATGGTAACTTTACTATCATAATTCTTTACTTCTTTTACAAGCATTCCTGCTGGTCTTGCGTGAATTCCTAATTCGTCTTTAATTGTGTACTCAAATGTTTTCATAATCTCTTCTCCTTACCTCATTTTGATAATATATTTTACTGATTATAAATCAGCAGTTACCGTATATTTACAATAGTCTGAATATGCACTGCGAAAAATCCAACTTCTTTTTCCGAAATCGGAGCTTTCATTTTTTCAAACACATACAGGCAGACCTTTCTTGACACTTCCCATGCTTTCGGATAATTCTTCTGCACAAACTCATTCAGCTCAATATGAATATCTTCCCCTGTTTTGATGCGGTCAATCATATAATACAAGTGGCTCATCAGACGGATACCTCCAAGTGATTCCCGACTGATCGTCTGTTTTAGCATGTTTTCTACCATCAACAAACATTCATCAATGGTCTGTGTGATTTTCAAGGTTTCTGTTACATGCTCATCTGACAATCCAGAATGGATGTGTAAGGCTATAAATCCAACCTCATCATCTGAAATTTGATATCCGGTCATTTTCTCTACACTGTCCCTGCAATTGAGAACAACCGTATACTCTCTTCCAAACAAGGCTTTAATATCTGCAATAAAAGGATTCGGTATATGAATTTTTTCTTTTTCCCTCTTTGCAGCAAACGCAATATGGTCTGCAAGCGGCAATAAAATATCTGGATTAATGGAATCAAAAATTTCTTCTGCTTCTTCGATAATTTTACCTGCAGCTTCTAAAAAAACAGGATCAATTCCCTTCACTACATTTAAACCTGATTCTTCGTTTTCTTTGGATGCCAACGTAAACACTCTTGCACCCTTGATTGTCTGAAACCGATCTCCTGCTTTCTTTCCAAATCCAATCCCTTTTCCAAGTAAAATTCTTTCCCCGTCATCATGTCTTGCAAGAAATGCATTGTTATTTAATACTTTTATAATTTGATACATAACCTAAGAATCCCCTCTATAAGCTAAGCGAAAAGGTATTTTTCACACAAAAAAAGCATAAACATATTCTGTACACACTCTATCACAAAGATAGAGAAACGGAATAGTTCATGCCTGCCTGACAGTAACACACTATTTTCTATGATTTTATTTAAATATACTATATACTATATAACTTATTTTCGTCAAGTTGTATTTTTACCCTAAAAATCCATCCTCAATTTGTCTATAATACACAAATCCCAGAATCAATCTTGAAAAACAAAATAACAATTCTGGGATTTTCTGCATCTTAAGTTTTCTTTTATTTATTATAGAGGTAACACTCCAAAAGAGCTGCAATAAAATATTCTCTTTTGGGGTGTTGATGTACCATTATAAAATCTGACTAAATAAATCCTTGACTGTAGGATAAATTTTTGCAAATTTCTGATACTTTTCTTCATATTTTGCTGCCAGTTCTGGTTCCGGCTCGACTGTATCAATTACTTTTACAATTTTCGCTGCCGCATCTTCTACAGACGCAAACTCTCCGTTTGCCACAGCTGCCAACATTGCTCCTCCTAATGCAGGCCCCTCTTCAGATTCAATGACATCTACCTTAATATTCAAAATATTAGCAATCATCTTTTTCCACAGAGGGCTTTTGGCTCCTCCGCCGCAAATTTTTGTTCTCTCGATTTTAATTCCCAGTGCCTTGGCAACCTCAAAAGAATCACGAATTGCAAAAGCTACACCTTCCAGCACAGCTTGGGTCATATCTGCCCTAGTGCTGTCCATAGTAAGTCCAATGAAAGTTCCTCTTGCATTTGGATTATTATGTGGAGAACGCTCACCCATAAGATATGGAAGGAAAAACACATTGTTTTCTCCTAATTTCTCAATTTTTTCCTGTTCACCAACATAATCTTTAGTTCCAATAATTTCGTCCATCCACCATTTATTGCAAGACGCTGCACTTAACATACATCCCATCAGATGATAATTTCCATCTGCATGGGCAAAGGCATGAAGCGCATTATTAGGATCTACCCCAAATTCCTTGCTGGAAATAAAAATGGTTCCGCTGGTTCCAAGAGAGATATTACACATACCATCTCCCACAGTTCCTGTTCCAACTGCGGCTGCTGCATTATCTCCTGCTCCTGCTACGATTTTACAGGAAGCCGGAATTCCCAGTTCTTCTGCCAATTCCGGTTTCAAAGTACCCACTGTTTCATAGCTTTCAAATAATTTTGGCATCTGCTCTTCTTTGATTCCGCAGATATCCAACATTTCTTTAGACCAACAACGATTCTTTACATCCAAAAGCAACATACCGGAGGCATCTGACATATCACAGCAATGAGTACCAGACAATTTATATGCCAAATAATCCTTTGGCAGCATAATTTTCTTAATTCTCTTAAAGTTCTCTGGCTCGTTTTCTCTCACCCAAAGAATTTTGGGCGCTGTAAAACCTGCAAAAGCAATATTAGCTGTATATTTCGATAATGTTTCTTTCCCGATTACCTGATTCAGATAATCGGTTTCTTTTACGGTTCTGCCGTCATTCCACAAAATTGCAGGACGAATCACTTCATCATTCTCATCCAAAATAACAAGTCCATGCATCTGTCCACCAAAGCTAATTCCAGCCACTTGGCTCTTATCACAATCTGCAATCAGTTCTTTGATGCCCTCCAGACTCTGGCTCCACCAATCTTCCGGTTTCTGTTCTGACCAACCTGGATGTGGAAATGCCAGTGGATATTCTCTGGATACAATTTTCTGAATCTTGCCTTCTCCATCCATAAGAAGCAATTTCACAGCAGAAGTTCCTAAATCAACACCTATGTATAACATGGTTTTCTCCCTTTTCCTTAAGCAAATGGATTTTCTGTTGGGTATAAGGTTCCCTTTGGCTGATTGTAGTTAATTTCATCAACTTCTACACCCAAATATTTGAATACTTCGTACAGCGCTTTTCCAAAATGTCCAAAAGCAACAGCTCCATGGTGTGGATAATTCTTCTCTACTAATACATGGCGATAGAAACGTCCCATTTCTGGAATTGCAAAGATACCAATACCGCCAAAGCTCTGTGTTGCCACTGGAAGAACTTCACCCTGTGCAATGTAAGCACGAAGCTTGCAATCTGCTGTACTCTGAAGACGATAGAAAGTAATTTCACCTGGGACAATATCACCTTCCAGTGTACCCTGTGTAACTTCTTCTGGCAGAGTTCTTGCCATAATCATCTGATATTTCATAGAACATGCTGTCAACTTGCTTGCCGCTGTATTTCCGCAATGGAATCCCATGAAGGTTTCTTTCTGGTCATAGTTGTAATGACCTTTAATGTCATTGTCATAAATATGAGCAGGTACTGTATTATTAATATCCAACAGAGTAACTGTATCCTGGCTAATAACAGTTCCGATGTACTCACTTAAAGTTCCCCAGATATCTACTTCACAGGAAACCGGAATACCTCTATCTGTAAGACGGCTGTTTACATAGCATGGAACAAATCCAAACTGTGTCTGGAATGCTGGCCAGCATTTTGTTGTAAGTGTCACATATTTTCTGCAGCCTTTGTGTGCTTCTACCCAGTCTAACAGAGTGATTTCGTACTGTGCTAATTTAGGCAGAATTTCTGGTTTCATATTTCCTTCGCCAAGCTCTGCTTCCATTTCTTTTACTACATCTGGAATACGTGGGTCATCTGCATGTTTATTAAATGCTTCAAATAAGTCTAATTCAGAGTTTTCTTCAATTTCTACACCTAAATCATACAGTCTCTTAATAGGTGCATTACATGCCAGGAAGTTTGTTGGACGTGGTCCAAAGCTGATAATTTTCAAATTTCTTACTGCAACCAGCGCTCTTGCAATTGGAGCAAACTCATGAATCATTTCAGCAACTTCTTCTGCTGTTCCAACTGGATATTCTGGAATATATGCTTTTAAATTACGCAGCTTTAAGTTATAGCTTGCATTTAACATACCACAGTATGCATCACCACGACCCTGCACCAGATTTCCTTCTTCTGCTGCTGCCACTACCATAGATGGGCCATGGAATACTTTTACCAGCATAGTTTCTTCTGTCTCTGGTCCAAAGTTTCCAAGGTAAACAACCTGCGCATTACAGCCTGCTTCTCTTAATTCTTCGGCTGCTTTTAACATATCTGTTTCGCTTTCTACAACAGTCTGACATTCGTAAATTTCTCCATTGAAATTTTTCTTATATGCTTCTACAACTGCCTTTCTTCTGTTCTCAGACAGAGACATTGGGAAGCAGTCACGGCTTACTGCTACAATACCTAATTTTAATTCTGGCATGTTTGATAAATTCATCTTTTTTTCCTCCTGCATGTTTGCTTTTTTATTCTACTGATAAATTTTCACCTTTGAGCCCTTCAAAAGCTCCTTCAATTTTTGCATCTTTATGTGCAATGAGCCATTTATTTCTGGCAAACAGTAATTTATCTTCTTCTGTGTTATTCTGACGTTCTGGAGCCTCTGTGTTGGTTCCTTTTGGTAATACCACTGCTGTACAAAACTTGTTTCCGTTTACATTGCATGGTGCATAGTGAAGGGTAGTTGCATAAACCTCTACAACAGTTCCTGCTGGTACCAAAAACGCTTCCATCTTTGAAGTTTCATAAGTACCATCTTCCTCAATATCCTGCTCTCTTCCTAAAATCAGAATCAAATCTGTAAGTGCTACGTTGACCTCAGAGTCTCTGTGATATTCTACTGCATTTAAAAGCACATTACTTCCATTACAGTAACCAATCTGAATCGGCATTCCTCCGTACAAACTATACGCGATTTTCTCCGCACAGGCACAGGCTTCTAACTTTTCATCAGAAGCAACATAAATCACATCATCTGGCTTGGGAGTTTCCTTTAAAGCCTCCAGAAGCTCAGCCACATCCAGACCTTTAATCACTCTTCCATAGGTCCCGAATTCCTGGTCAGAAACATTATAAATTTTCATCACGCCCTAAACCTCCTTAATTAGTTTAGTCATTAAACTATATAGTTATGCTACCATTTGCATAGAAAAAAATCAAGTTGTTTTTTTGAAAAACATGTTGTAATTTTGTACAAAAAAAGAGAAGCATCATAGGGCATAATTCCCATTATACTTCTCCTGATCTTCTTCTATTTGGAAATTGTAATATCCTTCCCAAAATATTTCTCTGAAAGCTCCTTCAAACTGCCATCATTCCGAAGCATCTGCAGTTTTGCCTCCAACTCATCTTTCATCAAATTATACTTCTTTGTAAATACAGCAATTTTGGTATACTCTCCTGTAATCCCTGTCTCCTCTTTCACAGAAGCAATATCTATATAAGGGGTGGTGTGGTCATAATGGGCCTCATTCCAATCAGCAAGTCCCACTGCAGAAATCACACAATCATACAACTCTCCATCCAGGGATTTCAAAAGATTTTCTTCTGAAGTATCCACGATTTCCAGCTCCAGCTTTAACTTATCTGCCAGCTTCCCAGCCAGCTCTACCTCAAATCCTTCTGGTTTGCTGGTTTCTTCAGACAAATAACACATACCTGGAATTTGAAGATTCATTCCCACCTTTAAGATTCCCTGTTCTATGGGTTTTGCCTCCCTTAATTCCAGATGTTCACAGGCTGTCAGACTTATGAGCAGCGCCATACATACCAGCATCAGGATTCCTTTTTTCATCTTTCTCATATCTACAATCCGTTCCCTTTCCCAGAGTGATTTCTCTCTTTTCACCTTACCATGTACGACTGTTTTTGTCAAAGGATTCCTTTTCTTGCTCTTGTAAAAGAATTTTTCAAATGGTATGATAAGAAGAAAGAAAAACCTTGTAAAGGAACGCTCTAAAAATGAAGAACTGGAACGGAAAACCTTATTATTCTTTTGACTATATGTTAAAAGAACGATTTTCAGAAAAAATATATAAAGTAGCCTTAAATGGACGCATGACCTGTCCTAATCGGGATGGTACCTTAGGAAATCGGGGCTGTATCTTTTGCAGTGCCGGAGGCTCTGGAGATTTTGCCGGAGACAAGCAGGATTCTATTACAACACAAATCGAAAAACAGGCTGCAAGACTTCGCATGAAGCGCAATGCTTCCAGCTTTATCGCTTACTTTCAGGCGTATACCAACACCTATGCCCCTGTAGCGTATCTCAGGAGTATCTTCACGGAAGCTATCTCCCATCCAAATGTTGTGGCTCTTTCCATTGGAACACGCCCGGACTGCCTAGGAGAAGATGTACTGAACCTGTTAGAAGAACTAAATCAGCAGAAGCCTGTATGGGTTGAATTGGGGCTTCAAACAATCCATGAAAAAACAGCCTCTTACATCCGCCGCGGCTATCCTCTCTCATGTTTTCATAATGCAGTAGAACAGCTACGTAGGCGGAATCTGGAAGTCATTGTCCACACCATTTTAGGTCTGCCTGGAGAAACAAAAGAAGATATCCTGGAAACTATGAACTATCTCAATCATATGGATATCCAAGGTATCAAATTACAACTTCTCCATGTACTGAGGAATACAGACTTAGCCAAGGATTATCTGGATGGAAAATTCTCTGTCTACGAGATGAATGAGTATATTGACTTGGTAATCGATTGTCTGGAGCACTTGTCACCAAAGATTGTGATTCATCGTCTCACCGGTGATGGACCAAAAGATCTGCTCATTGCCCCTACCTGGAGCAGTGCTAAAAAAACAGTACTCAATACTCTGCACCACGAATGTAAAATCAGAGGTGCCTACCAGGGAAAACAATATAAGGAGGATTAAAACATGTCAGAACCTCTTACACTCTATAAACTAATTATTCTTTACATGCTGGAAAAAGTAGACTTTCCCCTCACCAATGCCCAAATTTCAGGGTTTGTGCTGGACAAAGGCTATACCAACTATTTTCATTTGCAGCAAGCAATTTCCGAATTAATTGATGCTGCGCTTATTCAAGATAAAACCGTACGAAATACTTCTTACTATGAAATCACAGAGCAAGGAAAACAAACCTTGTCTTATTTTGAGGACCAGATTTCTGATGGGATTAAAAAGGATATTTCTGATTTCTTCAAAGAAAATACAGTTCGTATGCGGGAAGAATTGTCTGCTGTAGCAGATTATTTCAAAAGTGAAACCGAAGGCTATCATGTACGCTGCCAGTTAAAACGGGAGCACTTCACTATGGTAGATCTTACGATTGCAGTTCCAACGGAAGACGCTGCGGCGGCTGTATGCATGAACTGGAAAAACAAAAGCCAGGATATCTACGAGAATTTAATTGATTTACTCTTATAAAAAAGAAGCGGTCATCAATATATTTTTGACTCTTCCTGCATGCTTAAATGAATTTATTGAGCATGCAGGAAGAGTCTTTTCATATCTCGACGAATCGCTTCTAATTTATTTTTATTCTAAGATTGTGTCTAATAACTGCTTTGTGTAAGACTCTTTTGGATTCTGAAAGAGTTCTTCTGTCTCTCCCTCTTCTAAGATTTTTCCGTCTTTCATAATCAGCACTCTATCACACATTTGGTACACCACATTTAAATCGTGAGAAATGAAGAGAATAGACAGATGCATTTCTTCTTGAAGCTGTACCATCAGTTCCATAATCTGCTTCTGTATGGTCACATCCAATGCAGATACAGGCTCATCTGCAATAATGAATTTTGAGCCTTGCAAAAGAGCTACAGCAATACTTACTCGCTGTCTCTGCCCACCGCTTAACTCTCTTGGATAACGGTTTAGATGTTCCTGGCTAAGTCCTACGCGCTCTGCCATTTTTGCTACTTGTATTCTACGCTCTTCTTTTGATTTTTTCTGCATCCGAAGAGGTTCTTCTAAAATCCAGGCGATTTTTTTACTTGGATTGAGTGAGGAGGCCGGATCCTGGAAAATCATCTGTGGATTCATGGTTCCATGCCATATTTCACCCTGGCTTGGCTTTAAAAATCCTAGAATCACCTTCGATAAGGTGGATTTTCCACATCCACTTTCTCCCACAAGCCCCAGAATCTCATTTTCTCTTACTTCCAGAGAAATGTCATTCAACACCTGTTTTCCTTGCTTCTCATCTGCATAAGCAGCGCTGACATGTCTCACTTCTAAAATATTCTTCATGTGTGATTTCCCCCTTTTCTCCTGCGAAGAGAGGTCCTTCTGGTAGGAATAGCCGCTAACAGCTTCTTAGTATATTCTTCTTCCGGTTCTTCAAAAACCTTGGAAACAAGCCCTTCTTCTACTATTTCTCCCTGATTCATCACAATCACTCTTGAACACAGCTTGCGAATCACTCCTAAATCATGGGAAATAAACAAAATCCCTGTTCCATGCTTCTCATTGATTTTCTTCAATAATTTCAAAATCTGAGCCTGAATGGTCACATCCAGAGCTGTAGTTGGCTCATCTGCAATCAAAAGTTTGGGATTAGTCACCAAAGCTGCTGCAATCATCACTCTTTGCCTCATCCCACCTGAAAGCTGATGTGGATATTTCTCCCAAAGTGTTTCCGGTTCATGCAATTCTGCTTCCTTCATGATTTCCAGGGCTTTCTGCTTTCTCTCCCTGGCTGTCATCTGAGTATGCAGCTTCATTCCTTCTTCAATCTGTGTTCCTATGGTGAGTACTGGATTTAAAGATGTCATAGGTTCCTGAAAAATCATACTGATTTCTTTACCCCTGATTTTTTCCATTTCTTTCAAAGGCAGCTTCGCCAGATTTTTTCCTTGAAATAAAATTTCTCCTGAAGCAATGCGCTCCTGTTTTTTCAGAAGTCTTAAAATAGAAAGTGCTGTCTGGGTTTTCCCTGAACCGGATTCCCCTACAATTCCCAGAATTTCTCCAGGCTCCATGGAAAAAGATACCTGCTTTGCCACTTGAGTTGGTGGGATAGTATCCCAAAATTCTAAATTCAGGTTTTTTACTTCCAATAATTTCATTCTACTTCCCACCACCTTTCTTTAAAAGTCCGTCACCTATAAGAGAACAACCCAGTGCTAGAAGCATCACTGCTAAACCCGGAAAAATAGCACACCAGGGCGCGCTCATAAGATAAGTCTGAGATTCAGACAGCATCCTTCCAAGAGAAGCATCTGGAGGCTGTACACCAATTCCCAAATAACTCATTCCTGCCTCTGCCAACACTGCATTATTAAATCCAATGGCTATCATGGACAATACTGCTGGCAAAACATTTGGAAAAATATGCACAAACATAACCCGTAGAGGAGAAGCTCCCATAAGTCGGGCACTTTTCACATAGTCCATTTCCTTCTGACTTAGAAATTCACTTCTGGTAATTCTGGCAAAACTAGGTACAAAAACCACAGCTAGAGCTAAAATCACATTATATTTCCCTGGTCCAAGAATACTGATAAAAACTAATGCCAGAAGAATATGCGGAAAAGAAAACAGTACATCGTTTATCCGCATAAGCACTTCATCTATCCATCCACCAAAATATCCAGTAAAAGCTCCTACCAAGATTCCCACTCCGCCGCCTAAAATCACAGTGGCTGCTGCTACAAAGAAAGTAGTTCCTGTACCTTTTAAAACTCGGCTAAATACATCTCTTCCGAAATGGTCACATCCAAACAAATGCGTTAGGGAGGGTGCTGCAAACTTAGCACTCCCATTCATAGCATCTGGATCATAAGGCGTAAAAATTATTCCCACAAAAAGAAGGATTACCATCAAAAGGGTAATAGAAGCACCTAACATTAATTCATAATTTTTCTGTTTTTTCTTCATATTCCTCCCCCTTTTATTTCTTCATGCGGATTCTTGGATCAATCCTGCTATACAGCAAATCCACCAAAAAGTTAATGAGTACCACAAAAGCTGCAATCAGCACTAAGATTCCCTGTACGACAGGATAATCCCGATTGGAAATAGAAGAAATTAACAGACTTCCAAGCCCAGGTATGGTAAATACTTGTTCTATAATAATACTGTTAGCCATAATATCTGCAATAGCCATTCCCCAAAAAGTAAGTACTGGAAGCAAGGCATTCTTCAGTACATGACCATACAACACTCTAGAGGTTCCATTTCCTCTGGCATAAGCAGTACGAACATAATCTGCATGCATTTGTGACAGTACAGAACTTCTCAGCATTTTCACTCCCATAGCACACCTTGGAAGGGCAATGGCAATAGCCGGAGCAATTAAATATCCCAGAAATCCCCAGAAATTTGGGCTGGCAGATACGTAAGCTCCTGGGGTAAACCAATGCAGGATCAGACCAAATACATAGGTAAGCACAATGCCAATGAAAAATCCTGGAACAGACATCACAAACTGATTCAACACCACCAGAATCCTATCAACTATCATTCCTTCATGCCTGGCTGAAAAAATTCCAAGAGGAACAGAAATTACTAGCATGATCAAAAAAGCCAATACGGTCAACGTCATTGTCACTGGTATTTTATCCTGAATCAAATCACTTACAGGCATGGAATAGCTAAAAGATTCTCCCATATTCCCAGTAAAAAAATTCCCAAGCCAGCTTGCATATCGCACAAGCACCGGCTTATCCAACCCCATTTCTTTCTGTAAAGCTTCCACTTGTTCCTTGGTAGCCTCTGTTCCTAATCTGGATTTGGCCGCATCTCCTGGAATAACAGAAAAGGCCAGAAAAGACAGGAAGGAGACAATTAACAATGTTATAATGAGAGTTCCTATTTTTTTAATCACATATTTCATCTTCCGTCTTTCTCCTTTTCTGCTTCTCTTATTCTGCTATTTTATAAATTTTTGCCATATCCTGCACATAGAGAGGATAGAACACATATCCTCCATAACCTTTTCTTAAAACCACCTCTGCTGCCATATCCTGAATATACACATTTGCAGCATCTTCGCTTAAAAGTGTTTCCATCTTCTTATAAAGCTGAATCTGTTCGCTGTCATCCACACTTTTACGCACCTGTTCATAGAGTGTGTCATATTCTGCATTTTTATAATTAATAAAGTTTTTATCTGATTCCGAACAAAATCTCTCCAAAAGAGCGCTGCCGCTTAAATAGGCAGCATCTACACCAACTACTGTTGACTGGAATTTACGATCTGCATACACATCACTAAGCCAGCTGTCCCATTCAATTAACTGAATCTCAGCCTGGATTCCTACCTGTTTTAACTGTTCTGCCAAAACCTGAGCAGTATCAATATGCTGCTGATAATTATTGGGCACAGTAATGGTCATTTCAAATCCATCCGGATATCCTGCTTCTGTTAAAAGTTTTTTTGCTTTCTCAATATCCTGTGGGTAACGATCCGCCAGCTCTGACATATAATACTTCTCAAAAGCAGGGAACATACTGCTTCCTATAATAGTACCCTTGCCATCTGCCATCATATCCAGCACTTCCTGGCGATTCACAGCATAACACATAGCCTGACGAACCTTCACATCATCAAATGGCTTTTCACTATTATTCAGATACAGCGCCTGAACCAAATTCATACCACCTTCCAAAATGGTCAGATTAGGGTCATCTTTTACCTGGGCAGACTGTGTAGAATTCACCCTTGGATAAAGGTCAATGGAACCACCTTTTAAGCCGGTTACAATGGCATTGCTATCTCCTACTACCTTAAATGTTACTTCATCCAGATATGCCTGATTTTCAGTATCCCAATAGTCTCCAAATTTTTGGATCACAATGTTTTCCTGAGGAGAACGTGACACATACGTAAAAGGGCCTGTTCCCACAGGTTGTTTATCCAAATCTTTGGCATGTTCTGGAACTACCGCTACAATCAAATATGCCAGAAATTCTGTATCTGGTTCTTTCAAAGTAATTTGCACTGTTTTCTCATCTGGAATTTCCACTTTTTCCACATTAGAAAACGCCGCTACCAGCGGAGTCCCATCCCCGTTGATACCGGCGCAGCGTTCAATCGAATATTTTACATCCTGTGCAGTCACTGTGCTTCCATCGTGAAATTTCACATTTTCTCGAAGAGCAAAGGTATAAACCCTGCCGTCTTCTGAAATTTCATGGTTCTTAGCCACTGCATCTTTGTAATTTCCTTCTTCATCTGGCTTCACTAAGCCTTCATAAATGTTGAATAGGACTTCTTTGGTTCCTGCCGCTACCGATTTGTGTGGGTCAAGACTATCCTCTAAATCCTGAGGAATTCCTACTACAATGGAACCACCCATAATTGGTTCCCCTGTTGCTTCCTGAGAACGATTGTCCGTCAGAGATTCCTTTTGCTCATCCTTTTTGTCTTTGCATCCGCCAAGTACAAGAGTAAGAGCCATTAACAAAAGTAAGTTCTTTACCATTCTTCCTTTTTTCATGATATCTCCTTTACATCCATGTTCTCTCATTATGCAATTGTCAAAATCATTGTAGCGAAGGACTGGGAAAAATGCAAGTATCTTTTGAAAAACATACGGCTACTTCATAATTTTCTTCAGCTCATCCATAAAGGTGTCCACATCTTTAAACTCCCTGTATACAGAAGCAAACCTTACATATGCTACTGCATCCAGGTCTTTCAACTTATCCATAACGATTTCCCCAATCAGAGAGCTCGGAATTTCTTTTTCTTCCCGATTAAAGACTTCTGTCTCGATTTCATCCATAACACTTTCAATTTTCTCCACGGGAACTGGTCTTTTATAGCAAGCGCGGGTAATTCCATCTTGAATTTTTCTCCGCTCATACTGCTCCCTGCTTTGATCCTTTTTAATCACAGTCAAAGGAATTGTTTCAATTTTTTCATAAGTAGTAAATCGTTTTCCACATTCATCACACTGACGTCTTCTTCTGATAGAGTTATTATCCGGTACCGGTCTGGAATCAATGACTCTGGTATTTTCCTGATTGCAAAAGGGACATTTCATAGCAAAGTCCTCCTGTCTTTTTTCGTTTACATAAAGTTTACTACAGTTCTTGGCAATCAGTCAATATTTTATTGACGTTTCCTGACAGAAAAGCTACAATATCTCTTACAACAAAAAGGAGGATACAAATATGCATTCATACACGGATTACATTCTAACCCAGTTAAAAGCCTTAACAGAAATTGACAGCCCTTCCGGTTATACTAAAGAAGTAACCGATTATCTCATTTCCGAATATGAGAACATGGGGTATTCCCCTAAAAAAACAGTAAAAGGCGGTATTTTAGTAGACCTTGGCGGAACGGATAAGGAAAACGCGCTGCTTATGGAAGCCCACGTAGATACCCTAGGTGCTATGGTAGCTGAAATTAAAGAAAACGGACGTCTTAGAGTCACACCCCTTGGTGGTCTTAATGCCAACAATGCAGAGGCAGAAAATTGCAGAATCCATACACGATTTCATGGAACATATGAGGGAACGATGCAGCTTACAGACGCTTCTATTCATGTAAATGGAAAATATAATGATACCTCCAGAACTTTTGACGTTATGGAAGTACTAATAGATGAAAAGGTCAGCTCCAAAAAAGAGGTAGAAGCTCTTGGTATTATGGCAGGAGATGTTGTTTGCTTTGATCCCCGCACTACAATTACTAAAAGCGGATATTTAAAAAGCCGTTTCCTAGACGATAAACTAAGTGCTGCCATTCTCATGGGCTATGCAAAATATCTAAAAGAAGAACATGTATGCCCCAAAAGAGCCTTATATCAACATTTTACTGTTTATGAAGAAGTAGGACATGGAGGTGCTGCTTCCATTCCGGATGGAGTTACTGAAGTATTGTCTGTAGATATGGGTTGCGTTGGCCAAGGACTTACCTGTAAGGAACATCAGGTTTCCATCTGTGCCAAGGACAGCGGAGGACCTTACAACTATGATGTAGTAACCAATCTCATAGAAGCAGCAAAACAAGAAAATCTGGATTTTGCTGTAGACATTTATCCTCACTATGGTTCTGACGCTGAGGCAGCCCTTCGCTCTGGCTATGATGTACGCCACGGACTCATTGGTCCTGGTGTTTATGCTTCCCATGGCTATGAAAGAAGCCATATCGACGGAGCCAAAAACACTTTGCTTTTATTAAAATCCTATTTGGGATAAAAAGGATTTAAAGTTTCTTAAGAGATTTTCCACTTTTTTTAGAAACTTGACATAATTTACTCACATTTTCACTTTATAATAATCCTTGGATAGTTGATAAACCACTCACTATCTCCCCCCTCAAGATGAAAAGGGCATCACAGAATGAAAGTTCCGTGATGCCTCTTTTCTATTTCTTTCTATGAAATTCTTTTCATCTTTTTCCCAAACCAGCAATTTTGTGTATGGTTTTCTGTGGGATTTCAAACACAAGAATAATACCAAGAACCATGGCAATAGCAATTCCCAGTGTTTCTCTTCCATAAGACAAGCTTAAATCATGATTCTCTAAAATACTATAATAAATAGTTCTGTAAACCCCGATTCCTGGAACTTCTGGAAAAATCCCTGCAATTAAAAACAATGTCACCGGACATTTTCTTACGGTACTTCCAATTCTGGAGGACAAAGTAATAAATACCGTTGCCAGGAAATTTGCTTCTATGGTGCCCATATGAAAACCATGAATCAAACTCCAGCAAATCAACCATCCCATACCTCCTATAAATCCACAAAGAGGATAATGTTCTCTTGGAACCGAAAATAAAATTGAAAATCCTATGGTTCCCGCACATGCTGCTATAAATTGCAATAATCCATCTACTATCACAAAATAATCCTCCCTGTAAACCGAAAATATAAGATATACATCAAGCCAACTCCAAGGGAGACTCCCAGCCCTACCATAAGAGCATCCAGAAATCGCACACCTCCGCCTATATAATTTCCTTCTGCAAAATCTCGGATAGCATTTACCAGAGAAACCCCTGGAACCAAAGGCATAATAGAACCGACCAAAATAGTCCCTGGTGCATGACCCAGTCCTAGATTATAAAAAACCACGGCAAACAGAGATACAGAAAATCCGCCTATAAGATTCACTACAATTTTGGAGGTCTCCTTTTCCCTTTTCTGAAGCAAGGTCAATACCACATAAAGCAAAAACCCTGACAAAAAGGCTGCCAATAAATCTGTAAGATGTCCTCCGAGAAGATAACAAAACCCACCTGAGCCAATACCAGCTGCTAACATCTTTGTAAAGGTCTTCTTCTCTGGCATTGCCTTAATACGCTCCAACTGCATCGCCGCCTCCTGGGGTGTATATTTTCCCTGGGCAATTTCCCTGGAAAGCTGATTTACTGCTGCAATTCTATGCAATCTGGCACTTTGAATGGGAATATGTTTTACACTGGCGTAAATTTCCCCATCCTCATTCTCTGCAGTGATAAAAATCCCTGTACTTAAAACAAAGGAATTAAACTTCTCAATTCCATATGCCTGGGCAATCCGCTTCATAGTTTCTTCTACACGAAAGATTTCTGCCCCAGCATCCAATAAAATACGACCAGCCTCCATAGCCAAATCCAGCACCTTTTTGTCCTGATTTTCCATATTCTGCAATCTCCCACATTTCTCCGGTTTTCCCCTGATTTACCTGAAAATAGTAAAGAACAGCATCACTACTACACCGAGGGCAATACGATACCAACCAAAAGCTTTAAAGTCATGCTTCTTGATATATCCCATCAGGAATTTAATTGCCAGAATAGATACCAGGAAGGAAACCACTGTTCCAACTCCCAGAATTATGACTTCCCACTGGGTGAAATGGAGACCAAATTTTATTATTTTTAATAGACTTGCCCCCATCATCACTGGAATTGCCAGGAAAAAGGTATACTCTGCTGCAACGGTTCTGGACGCACCTAACAAAATTCCTCCGATAATCGTAGCACCTGAGCGTGAGGTACCTGGGATTAATGCAAGCACCTGAAAAATACCAATATAAAGAGCCATTTTCCAGGAAATATCTGCAATAGAGTTTACTTTAACTGTCCTCTTTGCATTGTAATCCTCTACCATTAAAAACAATACCCCGTATACAATAAGCATCACTGCTACTACAAACCAGTTATTAAAGGTATTTTCAATAAAATCATCAAACGGTAAACCTATAATAATTGCAGGCAGACAAGAAACCAGAATTTTAAACCACATAACCATTTTTTCAATATTCACAAATCTGCAAACAATGCCTGCTGTTTTTTCTACTTTGGTTACATTTACTCTCTGAATCATCCTGTTCTGAAATGGCCAGATTTTATTCCAATATAAAACCAGCACTGCCAGAATTGCTCCTAATTGAATAACTACCATAAACATATCCCAAAATTCTTTGGATACATTTAGCTTCACAAATTCCTTCACCAGAATCAAATGACCCGTACTGCTGATAGGAAGCCATTCTGTAATTCCCTCTACAATACCAAGAAAAATAACTTTTAGTAATTCAAAAAAATCCATGTTATACTCCTCTTAAAAATTTTTCGTTTCAGGAAAAGTATACCTCAAACCTACCATTGCTGCAACTGTTGAAATTTTTTAAATTTTTTCAAAATTTAGTGTTGACATTTTCCTGGTTATCGTGTAATATATGTTTTGTGCTTGAGAGAGCACAGAACTTTATAGGAAATGCAGGAGTGGCGGAATTGGCAGACGCGCAGGCTTCAGGTGCCTGTGGTAGCAATATCGTGTGGGTTCAAGTCCCATCTCCTGCATCTTTTTTTGTTTAAAAATAAAAAATCCATGTAAAAAATCGTTATACAGTCCTGGCAAATCTACCAGGTAAACTGTATAGCGATTTTTCATATATGGAAACTCAAGAACCTTATCCATTCACTTCCAGCATAGGAAGCTCCTGCCCTCTTAAGAGAATCCTTGGACCTCCTGTGTGCTGAATATATTCTTTTGTAATAATCACTTGTCCGATGCTATCATCTTTTGGAATTTCATACATAATATCCAGCATGTATTCTTCCAGAATAGCCCGAAGTGCTCTTGCGCCTGTATGCTTTTCCATTGCCATCTCTGCAATCGCTTCCAAAGCTCCATCTTCAAATTCCAGTTTTACCTCATCCAAAGCTAACAGCTTCTGATATTGTTTTAAAATGGCATTTTTAGGTTCTTTGAGAATCTGCACTAACATTTCTGCACTTAATCCGCTTAAGGAGAAGATAATCGGCAAGCGCCCCAAAAACTCTGGAATCATACCAAATTTTTTCAAATCCTCTACAGTAACTTTTTCTAAAAGCGCCGGATCCTGATCATATTTATCCTTTAAATCCGCCTGAAAACCAATGGAAGCTGTTTTATTCAAACGTTCCTTAATAACTTCCTCCAAATCGGGAAACGCTCCGCCGCAAATAAACAGAATATTTTTTGTATTCACAGTAGCAAGCGGCACCATAGCATTTTTACTGTTAGCACCTACTGGCACTTCAATTTCACTGCCTTCTAAGAGCTTCAACATTCCCTGCTGTACTGCCTCTCCGCTGACATCTCTTTGATTGGTATTCTTTTTCTTAGCAATTTTATCAATTTCGTCAATGAATATAATACCGTGTTCTGCACGCTCTACATCATTATCTGCTGCTGCCAGAAGTTTACTTACCACACTTTCAATGTCATCACCAATATAACCCGCTTCTGTAAGAGAAGTGGCATCTGTAATGGCAAGAGGTACATCCAAAAGTCTTGCCAAAGTTTTCACCATATAGGTCTTACCACTTCCTGTAGGTCCAATCATAAGCATATTCGATTTTTCAATTTCCACATCATCCGTCATATCCGCAAAAACACGCTTATAATGGTTATATACCCCTACAGACATCACTTTTTTTGCATGTTCCTGTCCAATGACATATTCATCCAGACTAGCCTTAATTTTATGAGGAGCTGGAATACTTTTAATATCAAAAACCTTGGGTGCTACCTTTTCTTTTGGCTGCTCCTGTTTTTTCTTAATCTTCTGTTTCTTAGGAATCTGATTCTGAAGAGAGGACAAATCAATCATGCTGATATTGGGCATGTTTGGAATATTCCTCATCAATTCATCATAATTAATGTTACTGTTATTCATAGTATCAAAACTTCTCTGCATACAATCTGTACAGATATGGATATTCCCTGGCAGCTCAATCATCTTCCCGGCTTTACTCTCAGGGCGTCTGCACATAAAGCAGACTTTTTCATATTCGTCCTTCTTTTCTTCTTCCTGATTCTCAGAAGAATTGGAAGTATTGGTTGTCTCTAATAAATCTTTCTCATCTGACATTTTCATTCCTGCTTTCTCTATGTTTTCTTCCTGAAAAACCACTTGTGGGTATCTTATCACAAATTCCATAGTGTCACAAGTAAACTTTTTATAAATGGAATACACCAAAAAGAAATGTACCTACTTTTTTGTAGCCGCCCTTACTATTTTATGTTATACTTTTTTCAATATAAAAAGAAAGGACTTATCACATGAAACGTATTTATCAAGCAGATTTCATTCGCACTATAAGCACTTTAGGTATTTTTTGTTTCCATTTTTGGAGTAAATCTGTGACAAATCATCTGGTTCCTTTCGCGCTTCCTTCTCTTCCTAATTTTACCCTAGGCAGTCTTTTTGTCACGGTGTTTTTTATGCTTTCCGGAGCTATGTTATACTATACTACCCAACGAAAACCATTCTCTATTCCCCATTTTTACTGGCGTCGGTTTCTTGGTGTTTTTCCAGCTTTTTACCTGAGTTTTTTTCCTTTGCACCTAAAAACAGCTCTTGAATATGGAACCTTTTTCTATAAAGGAAATCCCAAGGTATTTTTGCTGTCCCTGTTAGGTATGGACGGATATCTAAGTTACCGTATTTCCACTTATTATCAGGTTGGCGAATGGTTTCTTGGAGCTCTGGTTCTTTTGTATGTTCTTTATCCTCTACTTTACAGTAGCATACAACAACATACACTTTCTGCCAGTGTTATCATTCTTTTGCTGTATAGTAGTACATTTTCTAAAACCTTGTTTCAAATAAACAGCTTTCAAAACCTGTTTTCCTGCCTTTTAAGTTTTTGGTTAGGAATGCTTCTTATGAAATACCAGGCATATTTTCTTGAAAATCGTAAGTTCGGCTGGAGTTGCGGACTATTTCTTCTTTTTCTCTTGTTCGTTCAGCTCCCCTTAAACACGAATATCTTAGCCCATATAGGAGGTTTTACTTGCTTTTGTTTTCTTTACACCTTAGCACCCTATGTTTCTTCCAAAAACTTTTTCAGGAACTTCTTTTGCACCTGTAGTACGCTTTCCTATCCTTTTTATCTAGTTCATCATGTTATTCTTTCGGTTATTCTTAACCGCATACAAGGACCAATGCCGTGGGGCCGCCTCGTTATCTTTTTCTTTATAACTTTGGCTATCACCTTGGCTACTGCCTTGGTTCTTCACATCATACTTACCTGTATAGAAAAAAAGTTTTTAAATGCTTCAAAGGAGCTACCGAATTAACGCGGAAGCTCCTTCTAACATTCTTCTTATCGACCTGGAGTGGTCTCCATATTTTTCTGTGCTTCTTTCTTGGATCCAAGCTCTACGGTTACGGTCTGTTCTTTATATTCACCGCTATCTGCTCTGGAAATAATAAAGTCTATTTTTTCTCCTGCCTCATAATAAGCAAGCTGATTTTGCAGATTATCTGCTGACTCTACACTTGTACCGTCAATTTTCAGAATAATATCTCCTGCCTGAATACCTGCTTTATCTGCAGGTCCATCTTCTTCTACACTATCTACATAAACACCAAGAGGCATATTATAATATTCAGATGCATCAGAAGTCACATTTTTAAGACGAACCCCCATGTAAGCTGCTTTATTCTCATCTTCTACCAAATCTCTTGTTTTTTTACTCATAAGTTCATCCAGAATCGGCTGTGCTTTTGAAATTGGAATGGCAAATCCCATACCTTCTACTTCATCGGCTGCTATTTTCGCTGAATTAATTCCAATTAGTTCACCCTTCATATTCAAGAGCGCACCACCACTATTTCCAGGATTGATAGCTGCATCTGTCTGAATAAAAGTACTATCTGCATTTTCAGAGCTTACCTGTTTATTTAAAGCACTGACATAACCACTGGTTACAGACTGGCCATATCCCAGGGCATTTCCAATAGCTACCACTTGTTCTCCCATGGTGAGCGAATCAGAATCTCCAATGGTTGCAACTTTAATCTGACTCAAGATATCCTCTGGAATATCCTCCAACTTTACTGCCACAACAGCCAGGTCATTATCAGAATCCGTACCTTTAATCTTTGCTTCTACCGCATTTTCCAAAGTCTTATCAGAATTCAACTCACCGGCCTCTCCCTGAGCACTGGTATCTGTAAGCATATTAGAACCTGCCACAGTACCATCCTGGTTGGTAAAGCATACCGTAATTGCGTTTGTATCTTTTACTACATGATTATTAGTAGCAATGAGAAGTTCTGTATCATTCTGTCCTACAATAATACCAGAACCGTTACTCTGGCCTTCATATTTCTGTGTCCCAAACCCAAAATAATTTGGAATCTCCTGTATACTGATTCCTGTAATGGATACCATGGAAGGCATTGCATTAGATGCTACCTCTGATACACTATTACCATAAGTTGCATTCTTACTTACTGGTGTTGTATTCTGGGAAGTTGTTTTTGTGTTTTCAATCTGGGTGTTTTCCTTCTTTGGAAGCAGCTGATTTCCAGCATAAGTCACTCCTAAAAAGACTGAACCTGCTACCAACCCAAAAACGGCTGCTGTAGCAGCTGCAACTCCCAGCTTTTTACCAAGTCCAGACTGTGTGTTTTTCTTTTTTTCTTTCTTCATTGGCTCTGGCGGAATCTGAGAAGAAAATTGATAAGACTGATAAGGAGCTCTCTGATTCTGACTTTCCTTATGTTGATTTTCTTCATTAAAATTTTGTGTATTTTCTTTCTGTGGCGCTGTATAAGTCCTCGTAAAGGATTCAGGCTCTTCGCCTTCCTTCTTAGGTTCACCTGCTTTTCTATAAGAAAATGCATAAGAGGAGTTTTCTGGCTGCTGTGTTTTCTGTTCTGTAGATTCTTCTTCTTTTTGATTCTCCACAGGATTCTGGATTTTTTGTTCTGTTGTTTCTGTTACTTCAGGTTTCTTTTCTGGGTCGCTTCCCAAATCAAATCTATTATATTCTTCACTCATAATATTGCTTCCTTTCTGAAAATCATTGCTCTTTTCTCTTTTCTGAAACCTAGTTTATCAATGAATTGTGTTGAAATTGTGATAAAAAAGAAAAGAAACCGTGAAAACCTCAAAGATTTTTCCCTTATTTCCAATAGGATGGATTCATAGTGAACTTCTTCACCAGTCCTTTCGGCAGTTTCTGGTAATTCTGTCCAGCCTTGTAACCTAGAAATTTAAAACCACTGATCAGTACTAAATCTGGAATCAGCCATGGCTTTTTCTGTTTTAACAAATAAGAGGCTGTTTGTTTTACCAAACGCATACCTTCACTTTCTGAAGAAATTTTGGCAAAAATCTCTGGATGGTCTGCCTGGGAAACCGCCAAATCAAAGTTGCGCTGAAATTGCTGAAAATAACTGTAGTTATGAGAATGAATCACTTCTGCCCTTGCAGCGTAAGCCACTCCGTATCCAGCCTGAATCATTTGTGCAGCTAAAATCATATCCTCATTAAAAATCGTTTTGGTAACAAATCCTCCTAATTTTTCATACACACATCTCCTATAAGCAGCACATACATTAGAGCAAAAATAAGTTTTGATTCCAAGCTTTGGCAAGTCTTCTTTCCGCTTCACTCTACTATTTTCCGGATAATTAAAACCTCTTGTATACTGTTCAATGAATTTGCAATCTGCTGCTGGAAGCTGACGCCCATAAGCAGCACCAATGCTGTCATCTGCAAAAGAATTTACCAGAACTTCTATCACCTTATTATTTGCAGGCACTGCATCCTGGGTAAAAAACACCAGCAAATCGGTTTCTGCCATAGCTGCCCCCATAGCTCTGGTTTTGCCATGGTCAAATTCCTCCTTTGTAATATGATGGACCTCTGCCTGTGGAATTCCCTTTATCCAATCCTTCTTCCAATATTTTGCTTCTGTATTCAAAATCAGAATTTTTTTGATGGGATAGGTCTGTGTTTTTAATTTTTCTATTAATTTTTGAAACGTTCCATCTGGTTTATAGGTTGGTATGATTACTGTCACTGTCATCTTCTACACTCCTGTTTCCAAAGAAAGAATGCAGGAATTCTGCCCTAGACATAGTTCCTGCATGTTTTTTCATTATTCATAGTTTTCTTGATTTTCCAAGTCTGGTTCCTGTTGGCTTCCTGACGGATCTACAATCAAATACTGGCTATCTTCCGGAACGGAAGCATTTCCAAATCCTGTTTTATTTGCCATAAATTCACTTCTGGTAAAGACCGTTTCTGACGGAATATAGTCTTTATCATCAAATAAAAATTCGTGAAGATATTTTACATTGGTAGCCAGAGTAGTTGGAATCAGACAGTCCAAACCAGTTACTGGTTCTGTAATCTCTTTTCCCATAATATAATCCAGTGGGAAACCTGTATTTTCTGTCAATTTATAGGATAACAATCCAGAACCCAGTTTTATCAATTCTGATTTTGAAAAATTGGTCTCAACCATAGGAAAGACCTTATCTACCACTTTGTTCAAGGTAGACAGCTTGGCTTTCTTTGCCTTTTCTGCCATAAGATTCAAAATATAGCGCTGTCTTTCTGTCCTTCCCATATCCATGGATGCCGTATAGCGGATTCTACAGTAAGAAGTAACCTGAATACCATCTAAATGATAAGTTCCAATAATCTTTGTCTGATCCTCTGGTATCGGTGGTTCTTCTATTGGTGTATAATCAACCCCTGTAACTTCTGATGTATTGACACAATAGTTATTAATATGACGCAATTCCTCAAACGTAATGTCAACATCTAATCCACCTAAACAATCTACCGCCTTAATTAAAGCTGCAAAATCTACCGTCACATAATTCTGGATATCTAAATCTAGATTTGTATTCAACATGGATACTGCTGCTACCGGACCACCTCTTAAATAGGCAGAATTACATTTATTGTAAATTCCATTTCCATATTCATCTTCGTCTACTCGCATATAAGTATCCCTGTACAAGGAAGCCATACGAATTTCTTTTGTACCATTATTAATACTTGCAATAATAATCGTGTCACTGTTATTTTCATTAATTCCAAATAATGCCACATTCGTATATCCGCTTAACACTTCACTTCCAGACACACTTTCATTCATCTCTACCTGAATTTTTTCACCCTCTTTCGAGGTGTCATCTTTAAAATCCAGCTGATCCATCTTTTTGTTCAACTGGGTGTAAACAAACAAAACTCCCACCAGTAAAATCAGCACTACCATCTCTATGCCAAATAATATTTTTCTTCCTATGTGCCTGTTCTTTTTTTTCCTCTTAGACATGTTTGTTCCCCTTTGCTTTTCTAGTAAGCATTTTTGTTAATAAAGCCTTTAAAAATAGTCAAAAACAGGATTTTTACATCCAGTCCCAAAGTCCAGTTCTCAATGTAGTATAAATCGTACTCAATTCTTTTTTTAATAGAAGTATTGCCCCTGTAACCATTGACCTGCGCCCATCCCGTCATTCCAGGACGTACCTGGTGTTTAATCATATATCTGGGGATTTCCTCCTTAAATTTTTCCACAAAAAAAGGTCTTTCCGGTCTTGGCCCTACCAGACTCATTTCGCCTTTTAAAATATTAAATAACTGTGGCAATTCATCAATACTGGTTTTACGCATAAACTTTCCAAAATTTGTTACACGCGGGTCATCCTTTACCGTCCATTTTGTCTTTTCCTTATCTGGTGCCTGTACATCCATGGAACGGAATTTATACATCATAAATGTGCGATTATGCAGTCCTACTCTCTCCTGTTTGAAAATTAATGGTCCTGGAGAAGTCAGTTTAATCATCACTGCTGAAAACAACATCACTGGAGAAAACAAGATAATCGCACAAAAAGCCCCTACAATATCCATTGCCCGTTTTATAGCTGCATAAAATGTATTGGTAAGCGGTACATGCCTGATATTGATTACCGGCAATCCTAAAATATCCTCTGTATAAGGCTTCGTAGGAATTACACGGTTATAATCAGGAATAAATTTTGTATGCACCCCTGACTTTTCACACAAATTTACGATTTCCTCCAAACGTGAATACTCACTTAACCCCAACGTAATGGCTATTTCATCCAACCGGTTTTCCGGCAAAATCACCATAAGATTATCAATGCGCCCAATGACCTTTATCCCTCTATATTCTGTTCCTGCTTCTATATGGTCATCTAGGATTCCTCTAACTTTATATCCCCACTGTGGATTTTCCAAAATCCGGTCAATATATTCCTCTGCTGCTCGGCTATATCCTACTAATACAATATGCTTTAAATTATAACCTTTTTTACGAATATTGCGTAGAAAATATCGAATGAGATTTCTAGCTACTGTTTCAAGAACCACATTCAGTACATAAAAATAAAATAACATCCACCTGGAAAAGTCAATCATTTTAATCAGGTATAACACACCTAATATCAGAGCAATTCCAACGGTATTTGCCTTTACTATATTCCACAGTTCCAGACGTCGTCCCTGTACACGTTTAGGCGTATACAGGCTAAACAGGTTATATAACAGCAGATAGACAGCCACAATCCCTATCATGGCAAGCATATACGTTTTAAATGGAAGTCTTCCAGCACTATTTTCTAATCTCTGAAATTTAATTACCCATGCTAACACATAGGAAAAAGCAATAACAAAAGCATCTATCACCACTTGAAGCCTGTTAAAATGCTTTTGATTTTCTTTAATCAAGGTCTTATCACCCTCTATTTTTTATTTAATAATTTCTTAGAATATAGCACAATCCTAAGAAAAGTGCAATTCCTGTTCTTTTGTTTTCTTTCTCTGCCTTTATTTTTTAAGAAATTTTATGATATTTTTATAGAGTTCCCATTGAACTTTAAAATATGTTCCAGGGCTTATCCCTTGTACTTTTTTATCCTGATTCTCCTTACACAAAAGAATTCCATTCTTAATGCCTGTCAGGTACTCTCTCCCAAATCCCTTCTTTGCAAAAAATAATGCTTTGCAGCTAAACCCCAAAAGCAGCAGAGGAAAGTTCCAGATAATCTGAAAAAGAGGCATATTTTTATAAATCAAATATACATTATTTCTGGAAGAATACCGAACTTTAAAAAGGTTATATCTGGAACCACTGGTACCGCTGCCTGCATGATAAACTCTTGCCCTTGGACAAAACCAGCTCTCATATCCATGAAGCCTTGCCCGATATCCTAAATCTAAATCCTCTAAATAAGCAAAATGTGCCTCATCAAAGTATCCGATTTCATCCAGAATTTTCCGGTTATAAATAGCAGCTCCTGCACAGGAAGAAAAAATTGGTTTCTCCCTGGTATAGTTTACTTCTGACTTTCCTTTTCCATCTGCAAAAGCCCAGCCAAGCACACAGTAATAATTCCCTGCATCATCTATTTTACTTTTATCGGAAAGCTGCATCATTTTTCCCTGACAGGAAACGGCCTTTGGATGACGTTTTATGGCTGCTGCCAAATTCTTTATAAAATATTTTTCTGCTATGGTATCATTGTTTAACAGTAGCACATAAGGACTTTGGGAGGCTCGTATTCCAGCGTTCACGCCACCACAAAATCCTGTATTTTCATGAAGAGTAATCAAACGCACCCATGGATAATGTTCCCGAAGATATTCCACACTTCCATCTTCAGAACCATTATCCACCAAAATCACTTCAAAATCTTTATAGACTTGTCTTGCCATGGAATCCAGGCAATTTTTCAAATATTGTTTTCCGTTATAGTTCGGAATAATTACAGAAACTTCACACATGGTATTCTAAGCCTTTCCATCCTTAGGTTTCAGGGAATAATTCCATTTAGAAAGTGAGAGATTTTTATTATAATAAGGGTCTCCCTTTTTCAAGAGAACTTCCCATCTGCAGCGCATAAATTCGATTTCTGACTGGAAACGTCTCACTTTTTCCTTACTATCTTCAGTTCCTCTGCTTTTTGACTCATAATGATACAACTCCACATAAGGATTATACACTACAAGGTAACCTAGTTCTCTTACCCTGAGACAAAAATCCACATCATTAAAAGCCACTGCTAACTCTTCTTCAAATCCATGCACCTGTTCAAAAACTTTCCGTTTTACCATCATACAGGCTGCAGTCACTGCACTTAAATCTTGAATAATGGATGCCTTGTGCATATAGCCGGAACGTTCCCTATCCATATCAACAAACATATGGCCTGCAATTCCTCCGATACCAATCACTGTTCCTGCATGCTGAATGGTGTTATTTCCATAGTAGAGCTTTGCCCCAACAATTCCTGTATCTTTTCTCTGGCAAAATCCCAACAACTCTTCTATCCATCCTGGAGTAATAACCTCTGTATCATTATTTAAAAACAGGAAATACTCTCCTTTTGCCTTGCTGGCTGCATAATTATTAATTGCAGAATAATTGAAGGGATGCTTCCATCTTAAAAGTCGTATTTTGGGATTCTGGGAGAGCTGTTTATAATAAGCAAAAATTTCACTGCCTGCACTATTATTCTCCACAATCAAAATTTCATAATTCTCATAGGTTGATTTTGTCAAAATAGAATTTACACACTTTTCCAGGTCTTCTTTTGCATCCTTATTTGGAATAATAATAGAAACAAAAGGCCTGCCCTGAACTGGATAAGTAACTCGATAAAATCCATAATCTTTTGTATGGCTCACTTGTCCCTTTAAACCGCAGCGTTCCAAATTTGCCTCTACAGCTCGCCTCCCAGCTTCAAAAGCATATCGTTTACTGTCCGGATTATCTGCTGTGGAGGACTGATGTGTTCGCCAGTGGTATAAAATTTCCGGTATATGGTGAATATGTTCTGCCTGCTCCACACATCGGAAAATAAAGTCATGGTCCTGAGCCCCGTCAAAAGCAGCCAGAAATCCCCCGACTTGCTTTACTAAAGTTCTCTTTGCCACAAAAAAGTGACAGATATAATTATTAGAACGAAGTAAATCCAAATTAAAATCAGGTTTTAAATGAGGTTGGAAATGTTCCAGACTATCTCCTCTTACTTTATCCTCATCCGTATACAGTACATCAATATCCGGTTCTTTTTCCAAAGCCGCCGCAATTTCATACAACGCATTGGGTGCCAGTAAATCATCATGATCCAAAAGCCCCACAAAATCACCGGAAGCCATGGCAAAGGCCGCATTGGTATTCTCTGCAATTCCAAGATTTTTCTCTAGTTTCTTCCACTGGATTCTAGAGTCTCTGTTGGCATATTCCCGAAGCACGTATTCCATGGACGCATTCCCAGGACTTGCATCTACAATACAAAGTTCCCAATTTTCATAGGTCTGTTCCAGTAGAGAATCTATCATCTGGCACAAAAATTTTTCCGGCGTCTCATAGGCTGGCACTACCACACTGATTTTGGGTGCATACTTCCATTTTCTTTTCTTCTGTTTCTCCAACTCCTCTCTTGTAGGAGCATAAGCATCATACCAGGGGCCATAGGGAACCTCCTCTGGCTCAAATCTTTCATGAAGACGTACCCAGAATTCTTTCGGGCCGTAATGCTTCAGATAGCGCAATCCTTTTTGTATGGTATAGGGGGATAACCTTCCAAGAAGCCTTCCCCACTGAATTTTTCCATTGGGCATTTCTCTACACCTGCCTTAACTTTCCAATTGTTCTCGCATTATTTTACCATAGTTTTTGTTTAAAGAAAACCTTTAATGTGTTATACTGGGATTATCTGCACGAAAGGAGATAAATAATTGAAACAGAAACACCCTATTTTAAAACTATTGTGCCCTTTTCTGGCACTTCTATTACTTTTGCAGACAGCCCTTCCAGTATCTGCTGATACTTTCCCCGAATTTCCTGAAAGTTGGCCAAAAGCTCCTGAAATTGCCAGTGAAACAGGGATTTTAATGGAAGCCACCACTGGACAGATTCTATTTGACAAGGGTATGGATGAGATTCGTTATCCTGCCAGCACCACCAAAGTCATGACTGCCTTGCTGATTTTAGAAAATATCGAGGATTTGAATGAGGTGATTACCTTTACAGATGTGATTATACCGGATTTAGAGCCTGGAAACTCCACCATTGATGCAAAAGTAGGAGAACAGCTTACTGTAGAACAATGTCTTTATGCTATTATGCTGGCCTCTGCGAATGAAGTATGTACCCAGATGGCGGTTCACGTGGCAGGATCTGTCAGCAATTTTACAGCTATGATGAATGAACGGGCAGCTGAACTTGGGTGTGAAAATACCCATTTTGTCAATGCCAACGGACTCCCTGACCCAGAACATTATACAACAGCCCATGACTTAGCCAAAATTCTGGCTGCAGCGGTATCAAACGAAGCTTTCTGTAAAATTGCCGGTTCTTCTGCCTATACGATTCTTCCTACCAATATGACGGATTCTGCCAGAAATCTTTCTAACACCAATGCCTTAATTGCAGACGGAGATTCCCATTATGAAGGTGTTCTTGCAGGAAAAACCGGTCACACAGAAGCTGCCAGAAACACTCTGGTCACAGCCGCCAGACGAGAAAACCTGACCCTTATCTGCGTCGTGCTGCGTTCTGAAGGAAAAGAGCGTCTCACAGATACTACAGCCCTTTTTGATTATGGTTTCCAAAACTTTCATATGGAACCCGTATACTGGATGGATGAAGAAAATCCGGCAGGCTATGCAGTGCTGCCAAAAGAAGTTTCTCCTAGCAGTATGGCAATTTCAGAAGAAGACACACAAGACCTTCGTACCAGAATCTATTCCTATCAAGGTCATGAAATCCTGAGAGTCTATGCAGCACTTCCCATGGAAGTAAAAACCAGAACCAGCTCAGATATGTCCTTGGTTAAAACAGGAATGTTTAAAATCCAGATTGGTTCTCCTATTGTATTTCCAGTAATGATCGTGCTGCTGGCTGTGCTGGTTATGATTCTCATTGTAGTAATCATAAAAGCAGTTCTGGATTCTAAGAGACCAAAAAAGAAGAAGAAAAGAAATATATAAAAAATAATAGAAACAGCGGACGCACCACAAAAATCTTCCTTCTTGTGATGCATCCGCTATCTTTCTCTAACTTTCACTCTCATTATACGTCATCTAATGTATATCCAATTCCCTCATATAATGTGTGAAATCTCTCTAATGCCTGATTTTTATTAAAAATCCGAATTTCTTTTTTCTCTTTTTCCACTTCTATCCCTAAAATTATATATTCTGGATATTTATGTATTGGACATACCTCCTCTCCATCTAATAAAAGAACAAACCATGTTTCATATTCTGAAAAAAAGAAATAACGCTTATCACTATGGCTATTCCTTACAAAATACTCTCCGTCTAACACATCCCAATACAAAAGTTCTAAAAACTCAGGATATTTTAAACTATTTATTTTCCGACATTCCCACGTATCTCCTCTTTTCCCACATACATATAATGGAAGTCTGCGCCAAATAAATCTTTGTGGAATTTCACTGCAATAATTAATGACTTTATATTCGTTATAGTTAAATTGTCTTGTATTTTCTACAGAAAGATAAGACAAAATATTTTCATATTCTGGAAATCTCTTACTAAACTCTGTCAAAGACATTTCTTCTTTTAAATTACAGAAAACTGTTTGTTCACGATTACTTGAAAAACTTTCATAGGCTTTTTTTCAGATTCTTTTGTCATACCATATACAGCCTTTGTACATATATCCCAAATTTTAAACTTATCATGACAATCATAGGAATTTCCTTTATACCACAATTGATACTCCCCATCTACATTCAGTAAATCGTCTACTTGTTCTTGTTCTAAATAAAAAGTAAAATCTCCATGTTCAGCCAGCCATCTCCATACATTTCTTCCTACAACATATTCCCTTACCAAAATCTTAACTTTGGGATATTTTTGATAATATAATACTAATAACCCGAATTTACACCCCGTTGATAAACAGGTAATACAACTTTCTCCAATATCAGTTACTACCCCATAATCCCCCTGGCGCTTAGCTGTATCAATGTTTTTCATCAATTCTAAAGATTTTTCATCCCAAAAAGCATCTTTGTGCAAATTTAAAACCTCTACAAACTCCTTCTCTACATCTGCGGTACGCAATAAAAACACCTTATTCTTATAGGAGTAAAAATCCTTCATCTCCTTCATGATTAAGTTCAGCATATTCATCCTCCCTACTTTTTCTATATCATACCATTCCTTATTTCTTTTTTCTTCCACCTACAAACCGGAATTTTTTTTCGAAAACACAAAACTTTTTTCTAATATCCTATTGACAAATTTTACATTATCTGCTACAAATTCTACCTTTCCAACTACCAATTGGAACCTTGCCATATTTTTTTCTATCCTTCTATTTTAATCCTTCTGGTTGAACGCTATACTAAATATGTGATCACAAACAGTAACTAAAAATTTTTCATAAACATACTAGGAGGATAGCAAATGTTAATTCCAGCATATATGACACCAACAGAAAAATCTCTGTACCGTAACTATTTATCTCAGTTAGATACTCAGAAGCAGTATCAAATAGCAAAACTTATAACTGATATCTTCTCTTGTCGACGTCCTTGTAATTATAATGGTATTCATGAATATCTCAAAGAAACCATACAGCAGATTGCAGTAAGCCCACATTCTGAAAAATACTTATTGAAATTGTACAACTATGCACTTTTTCATTTAGATGTAGATGTACCGCTTATGTGCAATGCTATTTTATTCCTTATGGAAGCCATTCAGAATAATGTAAGTATTAGAAGTTATGAGCTTTTCACCCGAAATCTTTCCACACTTTCAGAACACCTTTCAACGAAGATTATGAGCAATAATAACTTTCATTCATCAAACGAAAATCAGGAGGAAGAGTTTTGTGATGATTTCTCTGAAGATTGGACAGACTTTTCTGATCTCATTTATGAAGATGAGGACGAGGAAGAAATGGAAGAATTTTACGAAGAGGAATTTGTTTATGACTGATATTTTTTTCATTATCCTGAAATTAATATGTTAAAAACAGGTGAACATCTCTACGCTTTATGTGAAGAAAATGGACTCTCTGTTAGTCTCCTGGAAAGATTATTGTGCATTAGTAATCAGTCTATCTATAACTGGTTTTCTGGAAAATCCCTCCCTTCTCTAGATAACTTACTGGCATTGTCTACATTATTAGATATTTCTATGAACGACTTGCTTATTTATACATAAAATCTTTCATACGAAAAATGCAGCCAAAAGCAACGAATCTGCTTTTAGGCTGCGTTTTTCACAACATTTTATTCACAATCATAAAATTTCAAAATATCCTGCTCCAGGCTCTTCCAATCTCGAACTCCTGCTGTTTCCAACCCGCCATGATATAAGGTTTCTCTCAGTATTGGATCTGTACTAATTCTCTCAATGGCTGCAAGTCCTGCATCTAAGTCACCGCAAGGATATAACAGGCAGTTTTTCCCATCAACCAGATATTCCTGGTTTCCATCATTTGGCACAACCACTGCATAACCTCCCGTTGCCATCATTTCTAACGGCGGGTAAGAAAAGCTTTCCAGGAAACTGGTTTTTAGCAAAATATGGCATTGACGGTATACATCTGCCACTTCACGAAATGGTATCTTATGAAGGAATTTATCCACATGATACCAGTCTTTTGGCTCTGCATTATAGGACATATACCAGATTTCATATTTACTGTGATCCAACTGATTGGTAATGCGGAAACTTTCATCTACATTTTTATAATAAACACCACAGTCCCCTTCAATGAGAATTCTAACTTTCCCAGAAAAATCTCGTTTCACTGGCGTATAATTTTCTGTATGAATTCCATTTGGTAAATATCTGGCTTCCTGCTCATAATCCTCTTTTAACCATTTTTCACACCACTTAGAAATGGTCAAAAACTGTACATCTACTTTAGGAGAATATTTCTGGTTTGCCTCAATCCGCAAAGGATCCATGGGTTCATAAAAATTGGTTTCAAAATTTTGTACCAGATAATAACGCTTTCCTATATTTGAGTACTCTTCTAAAAATTTCACAGTAGACCACATAGTAGCAATTGCTTTATCAAAATGTCCACAAATAATACTTTCTCGGCTTGGCAATACCGGGAATTTAATTCCCTGAAATTCACACCAAGTACTATCATCAATGTCATCATTAATAATGGTAACATCATATCCATGCTCCCTGAGCACTTTGCAATGTTCAAAAGCCACCATGATACCGCCGCTGATATTTAAAGCCGGCAATACCATTGCTATATTTGGAACATACATGCTTTTAATAAACTTCATCAATTGGAATCCTGTATACAAAGTTACACAATGTACTTTACAGTATTCATAAGCATTCTTAGCAATGTATTCTCTTTTCTGAGCATCTACTACCAGGCTTTCCAGCCCTTCATACCACTCATCACAGGTATTTGCCAAAATTCCTGTTTTATTATGCTCAATCATTCTTTTAAAAGCACCTAAATTACTTGCAATAGTCGGTACACGAACTAAAGCTGCCTCTACCCATTTATTTTCTGATTTTGCCTCATTAAAAATACTCTCTTCTAAAGGTGCCAGGTTAATATCCATGGATGCAATCATCTCAGGCAGCTTTTTCCAATCTGCAAAAGGATGAGCGATCACTCTCTCTTTAAAAGCTTCCAATTCTTTTGGAATATCCAAGATTCCGGCAATATGAAGCTCTGTTTGCGGATATTTTTCCATAATTTTCGCAACTGCAGGCTGGATTAAGATAAAATCATCATTATGAGTGATACTTCCACTGAAATATCCTAGTTTTACTGTTTTTCTTTCTTCTGCTGTTTTCTCAGCTATAATTTTTTTATAAGCTTCCTCTGAGAGCTGCAACATTTCTTCTGATGCAGTATTCCTGTTTATAAAAACCTTTGGTACATAATGTTTTAATTCTTCTGCCATTCTTTCTGTAGTAGTAATGGCAGCATCACACATTTTCAATACCTTCTGCATGTTACGGACACCTTCATCATAACCTTTGCGCTCTTCTGGAGACATCGTATCCAGATATTTAATGGTGTCGGTATACTTTGTATCAATAACAAGGTCATCAATATCATAAATAACTGTTTTATTTAATTCTTTGGCCAGTCGTATAAATTCTCCCAGTTCTTCTGTATAGGGGCATCTAAAAATCACAAATACTCTGTAATTTCTTACCTGTTCCAGACTTAAATGCAAATAAAAATTTTCATCACAGTCAATATTATTGGCCTTAAGCTGCTCCATTTGATGCTGTACCCGATAGCGGGGTGGATGCGGCAGCGCATTATAATCACAGCCATTAATAAATAACACATCTTTATAAGTCTTTCCTATATATTTCAACTGCTGTTTTCTAACTTTTGCTGTATGAATATAACTTACTGTTTTTCTGGCAACACCTGTAATGCCTTCTTCTTTCAATGCTTTTAAAGTTTTTCTTCCAAGAGAACCTATCCCTTCCATTGATTACCTCCTATACTATCCGCAATATCTTCCACAGTGGATGATAACATTGTTCTTGGTCAAACTGCTGATTCCAAACAGTTACAAACCGGTTTCTCTCTTCTTCTTTCTTCTCCTCTATAAACTCTTGTCCTGTAAAACGCAGTTCTGAAAAACAGGTCCAAACATTGTTCTTCCCTTTTTCCAACCCTCTCAGACAAAAATCAATATCCTCGTACCCTTTACAAGCATTTGCAAACCCTTGAACTTCTCTCCATATCTTTTTTGAAAACATCATACATGCAGCAGAAACCCCCGTTGTTTCCCTTACATGACAAAGCAAGGCCTCATAGCCAATATCTGCTCTGGTATCATGCTCACATAAAAGCCGTAATCCCGTTTTACTTTCTCTGTCCAATGCAATTCCCGCATATGCAATTCGGTCATCTTCGTAATAAATTTTAGGCCCAACTGCACATACATCCTCTCTCTGACTGAACATTACCATTTCTTTTATCCAATTTTTTTCTATTGGCCTGCACCTGGCATCGAAAAGCAACATCATTTCCCCCGTTGCCAACTCTACTGCTTGATTCCAACTTTCAGCCTTTGTTTTACTTGTATCCAGAGGAATCCTCTGAAGACTCATTCCATCTCGAACTTTTATCTTCAACTCTCTCTCTGCAAAATAAATCAGTTCCAGATTCCTATACTCTGTATTTTCTTCCAAGTTCCTGATACATGCTTCCAATTCTTCTGGTTTCTCTGTCCCGTGAAGAATGAAAGACACGATAAACTCCTGTTTCAACTCATACGTAATACGGTAAATAGTCTGAAAAGGCAGGTTACTGGCCGCTTTTCCCATATCGCCTGTGCGAAGAAGCTGCTGGTCAATGGCTCGTATAGCCGAATCTACCGCATAGAGCTTGGTTCCTAAATCCTTTGATACAGAATTGTCATGCACTCGCCAATAATATAATACCTTTGGAATGTGTGTAATCCTGGTGGTTTTTTCGGTTAAACGTAATACCATATCATGATCCTGGCTTCCATCACATTCCTTACGATAAAACTCTTTTTCACCTTCCAGAAGTTTCTTGTGAAACACAGTAAAGTGACAAATATAATTATGAGAACGCAAATCATCTTTTCCAAATCCCGGTTTTAAATTAAACATCAATGGGTCTTGAATTTCCTCGATTTTCCCTGAGAATTTCACCTCATCGGTATATAAAAATTCTGCCCCTGTTTCCTCTATAGCTTTCATAACTTCATACAAAGCACTTGGATGAAGCAAATCATCGTGATCCAGCAGACCAAAATATTCTCCTGTTGCAAGCTGGAGACAGGCATTGGTATTTTCAGAAATACCTTTGTTTTCTGGCAAAGGATAGTACACAATCCTGGAATCCTGCTTGGCTCTCTTTTGGCAGATTTTTCCTACATATGCATGTTCTTCGTCACTTCCATCTGCCAGGCATAATTCCCAGTTTCCATAAGTCTGTTTCTCCATGGAATCTAAAAGCTCTATCAAAAAGTTTCTGGGCGTATTATAAAGAGGCGTAATAATACTAAATTTTATGTCTTTTTCAAATTTTCTTCTTTTCTGTGCCTCCAGTTCCTCTTCTGAAACCATGTGAACTGCCTGTACAGTTCGTAATCCAGGTCTTTGATGGTAGCGCTTATTTTCCAATCTTTTTATAAAAGAATGTGCACCATAATCCCTGTAAATCTGAACTGCATTTTTCACTTTTCGCATTACACTTTTCATACTTGTTTCGCCTGATTTCCTTTCCGCAATATTCCATCCCAATATAAATTCTTATTTAAAAAGATTATATAAAAATCTCATAAATAAAATCACATACAGCGCAAATAACAAAAAGACACAGAAGGTTTCCACATCAAAACGATGGGTAACTGTTTTCAAAATCAATGTTCCATTCTCTACTTTTTCCCCTGCTACGGTCAGTGATGTACTTTCTTCCTTCACCTGTTCATAAGAAAAACCTGCACCGGAAGTTTCACCCAATGGCACGTTAGTGTACACAGAAAACTCAAATGGAACTTCTTTACTATTTTCTACGCGTTCAAAAGAAAACTCAAAAAATTTACTATTTTTTATTTTGTCTCCTTTTACTTCCCCAGATGCTACGACTACACCTGTAGAAAGATTCTTTAACTGATACTGTAAGTTCGTATTCTCTGCAGAATTAAAAATCGTACTTTTAATCCGGATTCCATCCAGATACTTCTCTTTACATACAAACTCCTGCTGCACACCTAATTGTGTTAAAACTCCTGTATTAGAATAAGCAGAAGGGTCTATGTCCTTATTGTAAATATTATGAACCTTTGCAATGTGTGCATAGAAAAAAGCAAACACAATAAGCAATATTATTCCCAGAATACTCTTCATTCTTTTTTTCATATTTTCCACCCTACTTATGACTGTCTGTAAATTTCTCCTACTTCCATAGCATCGCCCATCATTTTCAATCTGCCCTTTTCCAGCCAGACAACCTTGGAGCATAAACTCTGAACCTGGTCAATGCTGTGAGACACAAACAAAATCGTAGTTCCTGCTTCCTTCATCTTACGAATCCTTGCCTCACATTTTGTCTGAAAATGAAAATCTCCTACAGAAAGCACTTCATCTACAATCAGAATATCCGGCTGTCCAATAGTAGCAATGGCAAATGCCAACCTGGAAATCATTCCTGAAGAAAAATTTTTAACAGGAGTATTCATAAAATCTCTCAATTCCGAAAACTCTACAATATCCTCATAATATTTACTCATTTCTTCCCTGGAATATCCCAGTATTGCCCCATTTAGATAAATATTTTCTCCTGCTGTCAGATCATAGTCAAAACCTGCACCTAGTTCAATAAGAGGGGCAACATTTCCTCGTACAGTCACATTTCCTTTCGTAGGTTTTAAAACCCCAGCAATTATTTTCAGCATGGTACTTTTTCCGCTTCCGTTTAGCCCTATAAGACCGAGAGATTCCCCTTTTTCAAGAGAAAAAGAAACATCTGTCAAAGCCCAAAATTCATTATAGGAAATTTGTTTTTTTAATGTTTTAATAAAATATTCTTTAAAACTGTCATACTTTTCTGATGCCAGATTAAATTTCATGGAAACCTGCTGGACTTCCACAATTGGCTTATTTTCCATGGTACATTCTCCCCTATAAGTTTAAAATAAAATCATCCTGTTTTTTATAAAAAACAATCAGTCCTAAAGCCATTGCAAGAATTGCTTCTATGCCTCCAATAAGCAGATTCATTCCTCCTGGAAGACTATTGTTCAGCATAGTATCTCGAAACATAATCAGATAGTTGGTAATAGGATTTGCCAATACCACATATTTCATCCACTGAGGTAAAATGGACATAGGATAAATAACAGGTGTCAAATACATCAAAGCTGTAATAAAAACAGAGTAAAAATGCATAATGTCTCTGAATTTCACCACCACCGCTGAAAGAAATAGAGAAACTCCCAGTGAAAACAGTACCAAAAGTACCAATGGAATAAAGGATAACAACGCTGTCCAGTGTAGCTCTGCTCTTGTAGCCACCATAACAAACAATAGCGCTGTAAATGCAGCCATAAGATTAATAAAGCTGGAGACAACTCTTGATACAACAAAAAGATATTTTGGCACATATACCTTCTTAATCAAAGGTGCATTAAAAATAATCGCTCCCATAGCATTGTTGGTAGAATCCGAATAAAAATTAAAAATAACTTGTCCGCTTAAAAGATAAAGTGGAAAATTCTCAATATCGAACTTAAACAGATTTGAAAACACAATAGACAATACAATCATCATAAGCAACGGATTTAATAAAGTCCATAGGACTCCCATAATAGATCTTCTGTATTTTATTTTAATATCCCTTGACACCAGCTCATTAAGCAGGGGTCTGAATCTTTTAAAATTTTCTATATACGTTGACAAGACGCACCTCCATCGAGTATTTGGATTCACATTTTTCATTTAGTTTACACCATTTAATACCAGAAATCAACTAACAGTCAAAGCATTTCCATGAGTCTCTCTACGAAAAATACGGCTGCACAGGAAAATAGAGCAACTGTCACTAGACTTTTTTTCTTAAGAGCCAGTAAAATTGCTGTTATAAATCCTGCAAATCCAGATATCACAGACTCTGTAGCATACAAAATTGCCGGAAAAGTCATAGCTGCAAGACAAGCATAGGGAATGTAATACAAAAATGACCGTAAATACACATTGGTAATCTTCTTTTGAATTAAAGTTAAAGGAAGCATACGAATCAAATAGGTGACACCTGCCATAACAAAAATATATGCGTAAATCATTTTTCTTCCTCCTTAATGGGAAACAGCACAGCCCCTATCGCTGCTGCTACTACTGTACAGATAATTATCATAAATCCAGAAGACACCTGTTTCAAAACCGGAAGGTAATAAAAAGCAGCACTAAGAATTAAGGCAAGTATTACAACAATCCGAATCTCTCTGTGTTCAGTTGCCGGCGGCACTACAATAGCAATAAACATGCCATACAAAGCTACTCCTAAAGCACTGATAATCGTTTCCGGAAGTATCGTGCTGGCCACTGCACCTGCTAAAGTTCCACCTACCCACCCAAGTACGGGCAGAAAAATCAGTCCATATAAATACTTTTCCCCTACTGTTCCAGGCTTAGAACTGGCAACCGCAAAAATCTCATCGGTATTACCGTAAGCAATCAAAAAACGACTCCTTAATTTTACCGAATCATCCAGTTTCTGGGAAAGAGACACAGACATCAAAGCATATCTTATATTAATCACAAGCTGAGTCAATGCCATCTCTATCAAAGAGGCACCTGTCACAATCACGGTCAGCCCTGCAAACTGTCCTGCTGATGTAAGATTCAAAAGAGAAATCAACACTGCGTGAAAAGGCGAAATCCCACTTTGAACTGCCATCATACCAAAAGTAAAACTTACTGAAAAATATCCTACTGCAATAGGAATTCCATCCTGAATTCCCCGTTGTATTTTATTATGTATCATAGTCCTCTCCTCAAGCTTTATCATAGAAAAAGGACTATCGCCAGAAAACAATAGTCCTCGTTTCGTCTTATTCTCCCAATCCGCTTTCTATGGCTTCCACCAAAGTTTTTAAGGCGATCTCCTCATCCTCTCCTTCACAGAACAGCTCAATCTCATCTCCGCATTTTACACAAGCTCCCAGCACACTGAGAACACTCTTTGCATTTGCTGTTCCTCCTGCAAACCGAAAACTGACCAAAGACTTAAACTTCATTGCTTCTTTACAAAGATTACCAGCTGGTCTTAGGTGAAGTCCTGTAGGATTTTTTACTGTCACTTTCTGACTAGTCATTTTATCACTCCCTATCCATTTCCATCTGTCATTGTGCTTTTGCCACTAATTTCACCTTTACTGTGATTTCATCTACCAATTCATATCCATCTGGCAGCGTAACTGTCACAGGCACTGTATATTCTCCTGCTTTGTAATCTTTTAAGTTAATCTTCATCTGCACAGCATCTAGATTCAGTTTATCCAAATCTTCATCCTTGCCTTTTAATCTGGCTGTTATCTTATCCTGATCAAATACCAGAGCCAAATCAGAGGGGATATTCTCTGTCTGAATCTGTACAACTGACAGTTCATAATCGCGGCTATTATAGGGAAGAATTTTCACAGTTGCAATCACAGAGCTATTTAGATCACGTACCAGCTTTGTATTTTCAGGAAGGAGGTCTGTAATATCAATATTAGCCTCGAAATCTGAAGACTGTCCGGTAACATCAATCAAGTTACCTGGAATTTCCACTGTATTCCCTTCCTCAGCCAGCTTTTGTAAAGCCTCATCTGTTCCAGCAAGACTAATGATATCCGGCACTAGCTTAATGTCATCTACCTGATATCCGTACTTTGGACTGCCGCTATAACTCGCCTTGACTGTAATCTTATTTTGTACTTTCCAAAACTGCGCATCAATCTTAATCTTATTATCACGTATATCTTTCAAATCCAAATAGGACAACTGTTTTTCTGATAATTCATCCTGATTCTTATCATAGATACGGAGTTCTGATGGAATTTCCACACTACTTTCTTTCCGATCTGTAACATCTACCATTGCTACCACACGGTCAATTTTATTTACAATTGACGCGGGGCCTGATATAGTCACTTTTTCTGGATTCGCTTTTAACACGCCTACTTCATAATTCTTATCTGGTATGGTATCACCTGTATTAACGGCAATGGTCTTTTCCACACTGGTCTGTTCTTCAATATCCACCTGGATATTTCCAGGAGTTACAGAAATATCACTTTCCGCTAGACCTTCACAAGTCACCTTTACAGGAACCATACGCGGTGTTGTATTCATAGAAACAATCTGAGTCATATCTGCCACTGCTCGAAAATCTTCTCTCTTCAGTCCTTTCACCACAGATTCCCGTCCTTTTACTTTTACACTTACTGTATCCTGTCCGTCAATTAATAATGGAATCTCCAAATTGCTAGCAAGATACGATTCATTAACAATAGTAACCGGAATCCTGGTAATGATTCTCACCAACATGGGATCCTGTACATTCTTCACAACAATCCAGATTAAAATGGCAATCAGCAAAGAAAGAATCTTCAATGTAGATTTATTCATTAGACTTTTCTTCATTCTTCACCAATCCCTTCCATAGCTTCCGTTTTACCTTCTGCTTTTCCTGTTTTGTCTTATTTTGCTCCTCTTCCAGAATTTTTTTCAATTCATCTTTTGTCACTCCAACCTGCAGTTTTCCATTGCTTGCAACAGAAACTCTTCCGGTTTCTTCAGAAACAATAATCGTTAGGGAATCGCTTACTTCACTAATTCCAACTCCAGCTCTGTGTCTAGTTCCAAGGTTTTTATTTAAGTCTAAATTATCTGACAAAGGAAGATAACAAGTTGCCGCTACTACACGGTCTCCTCTGATAATCACTGCACCATCATGAAGGGGGGTATTATGCTCAAAAATATTAATCAGTAACTGACTGCTTACCAGAGAATCTAAATAAATTCCTGTTCTTGCATATTCATTTAAAACAGTTTCTTCTTCAATAACAATCAGTGCCCCTGTTTTTACTGCCCCCATTTCAAAGCTTGCTCTTACAATTTCATTGGCTGTCCTGTCGCTGAATCTTCCTTCTGGCTCTTTCTTACTATTGTCAAAAGGGATTAGTGTACTCACAATCTTTTTATGTCCCAGCTCCTCTAAAGCTTTTCTAAGCTCTGGCTGGAAAATAACCAATACCGCTGTTATTGCATACCCGCCTGCAGTATAAACCAACCACAAAATTGTGTTCATCTGGAACAAATATGCTAAAAAGATAAACACGAACACAATTAAAATCCCCTTCAAAAGAGAATAGGCTCTTGTGTTGCGAATCCAAAGCATAAACTGGTAGACAAATACTGCAATCAGTAAAATTTCTATGATGTCGTTCCAGCGAATTGTAGCCAGAGATGAAAACGCACTAAAATAATTTTCTGCAAAATCAAAAATCTTACCCATAGTTTCATCTCCCCTTCCCTTTTATTCTACAAATTCTATAAATCCTTCAAAGACTCTTCCAACTGCTTCTCAAAATCAAAATTTTCTTCATGAACCCGTTCTACTGGGCTTACTTCTTCCTGTTCTTGCTCTTCTTTCTTGTCATAATTAGAAGAAATGGTTTTAATACTTTTTTCCTTTTGTGCAACAACAGACTTTGGAATCGCTTTTACATAATATACATACTCATCATCCTCAAACTGGGTATGTTCGCTTCTGGAATAATCCACTCCAAGCACTGCAAATTCTGCACCCAGTCCTAATAAAACTGCTGCTATTGCAGATAAGATAACACTTGCCATGTTAATATGAATATTTAAAAACATTCCGCCCAGAACCATAATCACAATATAACTTACCGCACCTGCTCCATTGGCAACTCTCCAGGAATAATCAAATGAACATCTGGAAATCATATATACAATAACCGTTACTACCACAAAAGCCAGAATTGTCAGCCACATCTCCTGATTTTTCATAATACCATCCAGAAGAATTTTTAATTTCTGAACAAGTTCCGTCTCTTTTCCCTGTAGTACTGTACTCTTTTCTTTTACAACCTTCATGAAATAATACAAAAGTACACCACAACCTGCCGGTACAGCACAGGTGGGCGTTCTTAAAAGCCCTCCAAGCACTGGAACAGCTGCTGGAATCTTAAAGGTAAAAGCAACTGGCGTAAAAACCAATGCTGCATTGTCCTGAGCTGTAAATCTTAAAAATAAAATGATTAAAAGTATTAAAAAGACAAGCGCAAATCCTGCCACTTCAATGCCTACTGCATAACAATGAGCTACAATCAGCAAACAGCCCACAACTGCCATGGTATTTACCGGTAAAATAGCACAGACAATGGCCAGAATTAATACCACAAAAATATTGTCGATTTTTTCCATGGTTCCCATACTGCTGTTAATTCCTTGAAACAGGAGAAATGCCAGCAGAAATTTGCCAACAGAAAGCAGTAGCACATCATGTTCGCTGTAAAATCCTTTAATTTTTTGTTTTAATTCCAATAATGCTGTCATGAGGGTTCCTTCCTTCCTGTAATCTTACCATTTCTGCGTTCTTCTCTGTCATAGAATTTCTTCATCTGTGTCAATCCCTTATAATATCCCTGGATGCCTTCCTGTGCCCTGGCATATTTTACAGAACTATAAATATAAGTAAGAATGCTATAACCAATCAACATCACTACATAGATGCCAATTATCTTCAATACAAATAAAGCCAAATTCATTTTATGAATGTTTTCCATCAAATACTCACTCTTATAACCTAGATAAATCACCAGAAGAATCCCATAGCCAATGGTGGTTAAAAAAAAGTTCTTAATCAATGCAAGACCAATATAATCACTTCTATAATAATTACTCACTGCAAGGTGTTCTCTTCCTGCTCCTGATTCATACAAGGCTAATTTATGCATTTTTTTGATTTTCTGATTATTAAGCATAAAAGACCTCTTTTCTCTTTTTCCTTAGAAAGATAAATACATCTTTCATCTATGTATACATATTGCATTATAGCATACCCTCTGGAAGTGAATCAAGACCTTTCAGGCATCTGTTCCTATCCCGATAGTAAGAAAATACACCTTTTCTGCTCCTGCTTTTTTCAAAACCTTTGCAGCAGAATCTATAGTTGCTCCTGTAGTATAAATATCGTCTACCAGAAGAATTTTCTTCCATGGTAGTTTTCCTTTTATCTCAAAAGCATGCTCCAGATTCTCTTTCCGTTCTCTGTATCCTAAATCCTTCTGAGGATTCGTATAAACAGTTCTCAGCAATGTTTTTGTATCTATTTTCAATCCAAGTTCCTTTCCAAGAGCAGAGGCAATAATTTCTGCCTGATTATAACCTCTTTTTGTCATTTTCTTTTTGTGAAGAGGAATTGGAATGATAATTTGAGGATTCCAACATCTGATTTGATTTTTAGAATAATATGCTGCTAGTTGTCCATAGAAGACACCGTACTCCTGACGGTTTCCATATTTCAATTGAAACATGGATTCTCTAAGAACGGAACCATAGGTGAAAATCCCAAGTCCCTGGTCGAAGTGATGTGTTGTTTTACAGTTTTTACAATATTCCTGTTCCCCACAGGCCAAGGGTTTTGAACACTTATAACATCTTGGTCCTGTGATGGGTTTCAATTGATCTCTGCAGGCTACGCAGATTCTCTGTCCCTTTGGCACTACAATGTCATGACACACTGGACAGCGCCTTGGATACAAAATATCAAGAAATATTTCTATTACTTTTTTCAATAAGTCTCCTTTATTCTTAAATCCAATGTTGTATACCGACTTTGTTCCATACGGTTGTTTTCCATTTCTTCAAAAGTCTTCTCATCACCTACTAAGGTCACACATTTTCGCGCCCTGGTAACAGCCGTATACAAAAGATTTCGATTCATTAGCATTTTAGGACCGCCAAGTAGGGGAATAATCACTGCTGGATACTCACTTCCCTGAGCCTTATGAATGGTAATTGCATAGGCAAGCTCTAACTCATCCAACTGCTTAAAAGAATATTCCACAAACTTTCTCTCATCAAATTCCACGGTAACTGTCTCTGCAAAGGTATTGATTTCCCTTAAGATTCCTGTATCTCCATTAAAAACTCCCACACCTTTTTCCACAGGTATACCATACAGCCCTCGAATTTCCCATTCAATCTGATAATTATTCTTAATCTGCATGACCTTGTCACCTTCACGGAACAGTCCTGAACCATGTTCTCTTTCTGTTTTTCCTTGTTCCGGTGGGTTCAGATATTGCTGCAAAATCTTATTCAGCCGTTCCACCCCTAGAAGTCCCTTTCTCATAGGTGTCAACACCTGAATATCATAAGGATGTGCCTCTACAAACTTTGGCAATTTCTTTTGAATTAGAGTAATCACAACACTAATAATTACATTAGCATCATACCTTTTCAGGAAAAAGAAATCCATACTCTTATTATCCAAAACTACCGGCACACCTTCATTAATCTTATGTGCATTGACTACAATATCACTCTGGGATGCCTGACGGAAAATTTTTGTCAATTCCACTACAGGAAATTCTCCTGAATGAATAATATCCTTTAACACACTGCCTGGTCCCACACTTGGAAGCTGATTCACATCACCTACTAAAATCAGCCTAGTTCCTGTTACTACAGCAGAAAGTAGAGCATGCATAAGAAAAATATCTACCATTGACATTTCATCAATAATAATCACATCCGCTTCCAGTGGATTCTGGGCATTACGCTCAAAATGAACACCAGCAGAAGATTCTTCCGGTACACCAGATAATTCCAATAATCGGTGAATGGTCTTTGCTTCATATCCTGTGGCCTCTGTCATACGCTTTGCCGCCCTCCCTGTAGGCGCTGCCAAATAGATATCCAATCCTTCCATCTCAAAATAACGAATAATAGCATTAATGGTAGTAGTTTTTCCAGTACCAGGTCCTCCGGTAATCACCAGTAAACCATTCTTCACAGCTTCCATAATGGCTTCCTGCTGTTTCTCATCCAAATCAATTTTTTCTGCTCTCTGAATCCGTTTAATTTTTTCCCGAAGTATTTCTTTGTCCGCTGTATCTTTCACATTCAATTCATGGAGCATCTGTGCAGTATGCAATTCAATCTGATAGTATTGACTTGCATAAACCACCTGCTGTTTGTTCTGGCTATCTAATGCAATCTCTTTTAGCACAATCTTCCTGTCAATAGCTAAATCTGTAAGATGTTTCTCCATATAGTCCGCCTGTACACCAAGAAGCTGCTCTGCCCTTTCTAAAAGCAACCTTTTCGGCAGATATACGTGCCCTTCTGCAGTAGCCAGAAGTAATATGTACAAAAGGCCGCTCCGGATTCGATAATCCGAATCCGTATGAATACCAATTCTAGATGCAATTTCATCTGCAATTTTAAAACCGATTCCATTGATATCCTCTGCCATCTTGTAAGGATTTTCCTTTAGGATGCGGTACATATCCTGTTTGTACTGCTGGTAAATCTTAATTCCCAGAGTTTGGGAAATCCCATACTGCTGAAGAAACATCATTGCTTTCCTCATATCGGCTTTTTCTTCTACCTGTTCTGCAATCTCTCTGGCCTTGCGCTCACTGATTCCTTTTACTTCTGCCAAACGTTCCGGTTCTTCTTCAATAATACGTAGTGTATCATCTTTGAACCTCCGAACAATTCTTGCAGCAAGAGCCGCACCAATTCCTTTAATAGCTCCTGATCCAAGATAGCGTTCCATAGCAAAAGAATCCTGGGGAATCACCGTTTCATAAGAATATATAGTAAATTGACGCCCATAGGCAGGATGTTCTGTATATTTTCCCTTCCCGCGGATGTTCTCACCTTCGCTAAGAGTCTGAAACGTACCTACGCAAGTCAGTTCCTCACCTTCTACAACGAGACTGGCAACCGTATATCCGTTATCCTGATTCCGATATATAATATGGTCTACATACCCTTCGATTGTTTCTTCCACGTTTGTTCCTCTCTATCCTTCATCCTTGTATTGCCCTATAGTTTTCCATTCATTTTACTCATAAGTTCCATATACTGTCCAGTTCCCACTGCCACTGCAAGAGCCGGTTCTTCTGCCACAATGGTATTAATACCTGTTTCTGCTTCAATAAGCTCTTCCAAGCCGCCCAAAAGAGCGCCTCCTCCTGTAAGTACAATTCCTCGTTCTGCCACATCAGCTGCCAATTCAGGGGGCGTTTTTTCCAAAACACCATGAATGGTCTCCATAATCTGGGTAGATGCATCCGTAAGTGCTTCTTTGATTTCCTCTGAGGACAATGTCACACTCTTTGGAAGCCCTGTAATCGTATCTCTGCCCTTCACTTCCATGGTCTTTGCCTGAGGTGTGGAATACACGGTTCCAATTTGAATCTTAATATCCTCTGCTGTACGCTCTCCTATCATCAAATTGTGTTTTTTCCGAACATAGCGCATAATGGCCTCATCGAAATTATCTCCAGCTACTTTAATGGAAGTAGACACTACAGTTCCACCTAAGGATATCACTGCCACATCTGTGGTTCCGCCTCCAATATCCACAATCATATTCCCAAAAGGTCTTGTAATATCAATGCCCGCGCCAATGGCTGCTGCAATAGGTTCTTCGATAATGGAAACCTCCCTAGCTCCTGCCTGGTAAGTTGCCTCCTCTACTGCTTTTTTCTCCACTTCTGTGATACCGCTTGGTACACAAATACTGATACGCGGTTTCCGAAAGGCACGTTTTCCAATCGCCTTGAAAATAAAATACTTCAGCATTTTTTCTGTAACTTCGTAATCAGAGATAACCCCTTGTCTCAAAGGACGCATGGCCACAATATTTCCAGGCGTTCTTCCTATCATCTGGCGCGCTTCTTCTCCTACGGCTCTGATTTTATTACTATCTTTATCGTATGCTACTACGGAAGGTTCTTTTAAAACAATCCCTTTTCCTTTTGCATATACAAGGATGCTGGCTGTTCCCAAATCAATTCCTATATCTGATGCTGCCATGAAAAATACCCCTTTCCTGAACCTTGTTACTATTATATACAACTTCCCCTCCCTTGAAAAGGGGCAATCATCTCAAATATTTTGACACATATTGACCCGTATATGACATTGGATTTGCCGCAACCTCCTCTGGTGTTCCTTTGGCAATCACAGTTCCTCCTCTGTCTCCTCCTTCTGGGCCAATATCAATAATATAGTCTGCTGTTTTTATCACATCCAGATTGTGTTCAATAACAACTACCGTATTTCCTCCCTCTGAAAGCCTTTGCAGGATCTCAATCAGTTTATGAACATCTGCAAAATGAAGTCCTGTAGTGGGTTCATCCAGAATATAGATTGTCTTACCTGTACTTCTCTTGCTGAGCTCAGTAGCTAGTTTAATTCTCTGGGCCTCTCCTCCGGAAAGTTCTGTAGAAGGCTGTCCCAGGCGAATATAAGAAAGCCCAACATCATAAAGAGTTTGTATTTTCCTTTTAATGGAAGGAACATGGTCAAAAAACCGAAGCGCTTCTTCCACTGTCATGTTCAACACATCATAAATACTTTTCCCCTTATATTTCACTTCCAGAGTCTCTCTGTTGTACCGCTTCCCATGACATACCTCACATGGTACATAGACATCTGGAAGGAAGTGCATCTCAATTTTCAAGATCCCATCGCCGCTGCAGGCTTCACAACGTCCACCTTTTACATTGAAGCTGAATCTTCCCTTCTTATAGCCTCTTGCTTTTGCATCTGCAGTAGCTGCAAACAAATCACGAATCTGATCAAAAACCCCTGTATACGTAGCTGGATTAGAACGAGGTGTTCTTCCAATAGGAGACTGGTCAATATCAATCACCTTATCCAATTGCTCTGTCCCCTCAATACACTTATGCTTTCCTGGAATAATTCTGGCGCGATTCAGTTTTCTTGCCAGACTTTTATAGAGAACCTCATTTACCAGAGAACTTTTTCCTGATCCAGAAACTCCTGTCACACAAGTCATAATACCCAGCGGAATTTTCACATCAATATTCTTCAGGTTGTTTTCAGCAGCCTTACGAATGGTTAGATACCCCGTAGGCTTTCTCCTAACCTTTGGCACTGGAATCTGAATCCTCCCGCTTAAATATTGTCCGGTAATGGAATTTGGATTTTTCATAATTTCTTCTGCAGTACCAATGGCAACTAATTCCCCTCCATGCTCTCCTGCACCAGGACCAATATCTACCACACAGTCCGCTTCTCTCATGGTGTCCTCGTCATGTTCTACTACAATCAAAGAATTTCCCAAATCCCTCAAATGTTTCAACGTAGCCAGAAGCTTGTCATTATCCCTTTGGTGAAGACCAATGCTTGGTTCATCCAGAATATACGCTACTCCCACCAGACCAGAACCTATCTGGGTAGCCAGACGAATTCTCTGAGCCTCTCCTCCAGAAAGACTTCCAGTTGCCCTTGCAAGGGTAAGGTAATCCAGACCTACATTCACCAAAAATCCTACCCTGGCCTTAATTTCTTTCAACACCTGTTCCCCAATTAATTCCTGGGTTTTCGTCAATTTCAGATTCATAAGGTATTCTTGAAGACTACTGATGGACATTGTGGTTACTTCATGAATATTCTTATCTCCAACTGTTACTGCTAATGCCTCTGGCTTTAATCTTTGGCCCTTACAGGAAGGACAAGGCGTAATCCTCATAAAGGTTTCATACTCCTGCTTCATGGTATCAGATCCAGTTTCCCGATAACGCCTTTCCACATTCTTAATGATTCCCTCAAAGGCCACATCATAGACTCCTTCTCCTCTCTGGCCTTTGTAATGCACCTTCACCTCCTTGCCTCCAGTTCCATGAATCAAAATATCTTGAATTTTCTGAGGATACTGTTCAAAGGGTGTATCCAAATCAAATCCATACTCTTCTGCCAGCGCATCCAGAATGGCTCTTGTAAAGCTTCCTTTATCTGCACAAGACTGCCAGCCCATAACCACAATAGCCCCCTGGGAAATGCTCAGACTCCGATCTGGTATCATTAAATCAATATCAAACTCCATACGGTAACCAAGCCCAAAACAAGAAGGACATGCACCAAAAGGATTATTAAATGAAAAGCTTCTTGGTTCAATTTCATCAATGCTGATACCACAATCAGGACAGGCAAAGCTTTGACTGAAGTTTATTTGATTGCCATCCATGGTATCTACAACAAGACGTCCCTCCGCCAGATTCAAAACTGTTTCAATGGAATCGGTAAGCCTCTTTTCAATGCCTTCTTTTACAATCAATCGATCCACAACAATCTCAATGTTATGTTTAATATTTTTATCAAGTTTAATCTCTTCACTTAATTCATAGAGACTTCCATCAATCTGCACCCTTACATACCCGCTTTTTCTGGCCTGTTCCAAAAGCTTTGCATGAGTACCTTTTCTCCCACGTACCACTGGCGCTAAAAGCTGTATTTTCGTCCGCTCAGGCAATGACATGATATGGTCTACCATCTGATCCACTGTCTGTTTCTTAATCTCCCTGCCACATTTTGGACAATGAGGGATTCCGATTCTGGCATATAAAAGACGAAAATAATCGTAAATCTCTGTTACAGTTCCCACTGTGGAACGTGGATTTCTATTTGTTGATTTCTGGTCAATGGAAATCGCCGGAGAAAGCCCTTCAATGCTCTCCACATCCGGTTTTTCCATTTGCCCTAGGAACTGACGTGCATAAGAAGACAAGGACTCCATATACCGTCTCTGCCCCTCTGCATAAATGGTATCAAAAGCCAGAGAGCTTTTACCGGAACCGCTAAGACCGGTCAAAACCACCAGCTCATTTCTGGGAATATCCACATCTAGATTTTTTAAATTATTTTCATTTGCACCACGAATTTTAATAAACTGCCTTGCCTGCATTTTCACTGCCATATTGTTTCCTCTCTCTGTAACAGATTTGAGCTTTTTGAAGCTCAAGCACAATTGTTCTTAGCTTTCTCTTTTAACAAATATTTTATTCTTAATATATCTTACCACAACCTTCTGTCTTTTTCAAACATATGTTCTATATTTTTACATTTTGAGAGACAAAGATAAAACTGCCAGTTCACACATTGAAAGCTGGCAGTTTTATCTTTTATGCACCTTTGCTCTCCTGCTTATTCAAAGAGCAAATGTACTGCATAATATCTCTTCTTGTAACAATTCCTATAAAATTTTTCTGATCATCCACAACAGGAACAAAATTCTGCTGCATTGCTTTTTCAAGAAGATTTTCCATATTGGAATCTACACGAATGGGCGCATAATCATTTCTTCTTTTAAAAGATGCAATAGGCACCTCTTCTGCCCCTTTTAAGTTCAACTGTCCCCTGTCCTTTAATCCCCATAATAAGTCGCCTTCTGTAATAGTTCCTGCATATTTTCCACGTTCTGTAATAATAGGAATGCAGGAATATTTGTGGTATTCCATTTTCTCCAATACCTGTCTCAGGCTATAGGTATCATAAATATACGCAACATCTTCTTTGGGGGTAAGAAAAAATAAAATATTCATGAGTATTCCTCCCCTGTTTTTCTATCTACCATTTTGCCATAATGCTCTGTAAAATTCCAGAACAAAAGCATTAAACTTTATTAAAATTCTATAAATTCAAAACATATCCTTTTATTTATCGAACAAAAATTCCGACATTACCAGATTACTTAGGAGCATTCCTTCTTCAGATAAAAAAATCCTATCTTTATGTTCCTTTAACAAACCATTTTCCAGACATTTATAAAGAGCCTTCTCATAAACCATATCCAATTCCTGTCCAAAAGTACGGTGAAATTCTTTTCTGGATACCCCTCTTGTTTTACGAAGTCCCAAAAACATAAATTCTTCCATTTGTCTCGGTTCTTCCAAAAATTCTACATCTTCCCGCATAGTCTTTGGCTGATGGCAGCGTTCCAAATATGTCTTCATATCTCTGGTATTGCTCATGCGGATATTCCTTACCATAGAAGCTGCACCAAGCCCCAGTCCCAAATAATCTTTCCGCTCCCAATATTTCAGATTATGTCTGGACTCGTTTCCCAACTTTGCATAATTAGATATTTCATATTGCTCATAACCAGCCTCTTTTAACAATCTACCTGTAAGCAGATAAATATTCCGGCTGATTTCCTCTGTAGGCAAAAATTCTGGATGTTTTGCATATTTCTCATAAAAAGGGGTCCCCTCTTCTAGAATCAGCTGATATACCGAAAGATGCTCTGGATTTAACTCTATAACTTGTCTTAATTCCTCTTCCCAGGATTCCAGGCTCTGACCTGGTATGGAAGAAATTAGGTCTATGCTGATGTTGTCAAATTTCTCCTGCCGTGCCAGATCATAGGAATGAAGAAATTCTTCATAAGTATGAACCCTCCCCAGCATCTTTAAATTTTCATTTCTTACAGACTGAAGCCCAATACTCAATCGGTTCACTCCAGCCCGTTTGTATGCTTTCAACTTTTCCTCTGTAACTGTTCCCGGATTCATTTCTATCGTGATTTCCGGTCTCTTTTCCAACCAGAACACCTTGGAAATCGCATCAAAAATCCGTTCTATCTGCTCCCCTGTTAAAATAGAAGGTGTACCGCCACCTACAAATACAGTGGAAACTTTGTAGCCTTTTGCAAATTCCTCATAACTTCCTATTTCCCGAATCAGACTCTGCACATAAATTTCCTGTTCTTCCTCTGCTCCCTTCCAAGAAAGGAAATCACAATATCCACACTTTTTCATACAAAATGGTATATGCAGATATAAACCTAAATCATTCCTCATAAAAACCATCCCCAATTTCTTTATTTATCGTCTAATTTCAATACACTCATAAATGCCTTCTGCGGAATCTCTACATTTCCTACCTGACGCATACGTTTCTTACCTTCCTTCTGTTTTTCCAGAAGTTTTCTCTTACGGGAAATATCACCACCGTAACATTTTGCCAATACGTCTTTACGCATAGCTCTTACGGTCTCTCTTGCGATAATCTTGCTTCCCACTGCTGCCTGAATAGGAATCTCAAAAAGCTGTCTCGGAATCTCCTCTTTCAGCTTCTCGCACATTTTCCTTCCTCTCTCATAGGCAGAACCTGCAAATACAATAAAGGACAAAGCATCTACTTCTTCTTTGTTTACCAGAATATCCAGTTTTACTAGGTCGCTCTGTTCATAGCCAAGCATTTCATAATCAAAAGAAGCATAGCCTCTAGAACGTGATTTCAAAGCATCAAAGAAATCATAAATAATTTCATTTAAAGGCAAATGATAATGCAGCAGGGCTCTGGTGGTCTCCATATATTCCATGCCCTGGTACTGGCCTCGTCTTTCCTGGCAAAGATCCATAATCGGACCGATAAACTCTGTGGTTACCATGATTTCTGCCTTTACCATAGGCTCTTCCATATGTTCGATTTCCGATGGATCCGGAAGGTTGGACGGATTGGTCAGATCAATAACTTCTCCATTTGTCTTATGAACTTTATAAACAACACCCGGTGCTGTGGTAACAAGGTCCAGATTATATTCTCTCTCCAGACGCTCCTGAATGATTTCCAGATGCAAAAGTCCCAAAAATCCACAGCGGAATCCAAAGCCCAGGGCAATAGATGTCTCAGGTTCAAAGAACAGAGACGCATCATTTAACTGGAGTTTTTCCAGAGCATCTCTTAAATCCTGGTATTTAGCACCATCTGCCGGATAAACACCACAATATACCATAGGATTTACCTTTTTATATCCAGGAAGCGGCTCTGCACAGGGGCGGTCCGCATCTGTAATGGTATCACCCACACGGGTATCTTTTACATTCTTAATGCTGGCTGTGACATAACCTACCATACCTGCTGACAGTTCCTCACAAGGAATAAACTGACCTGCACCGAAATATCCCACTTCCACGGCTTCCTCCACTGCACCGGTAGCCATCATGCGAAGTCTGGTTCCTTTCCGTACAGTACCTTCCTTGATACGGCAGAATACAATCACACCCTTATAAGAATCATAAATAGAGTCGAAAATCAATGCCTGCAAAGGATTCTCCGGATTGCCGGAAGGTGCCGGAATCTTGGTCACTACCTGCTCCAGAACTTCTTCAATATTCAGGCCGCTTTTGGCAGAAATCAACGGTGCATCCTGTGCTTCAATTCCAATTACATCCTCGATTTCATTAATCACGCGTTCCGGGTCTGCACTTGGCAAATCAATTTTGTTAATGACAGGAAACACATCCAGGTCATGATCCAGTGCCAGATAAACATTGGCTAAAGTCTGAGCCTCGATTCCCTGGGCAGCATCCACTACCAGAATCGCTCCGTCGCAGGCTGCAAGGCTTCGTGATACCTCATAGTTAAAGTCTACGTGTCCAGGTGTATCAATTAAGTTAAAAATATATTCTTCCCCGTCTTTTGCCTTGTACACAATGCGGACTGCCTGAGATTTAATGGTGATTCCTCTCTCACGCTCCAAATCCATGTTGTCCAGAACCTGTGACTGCATCTCTCTGGCAGTCAGAAGACCTGTCTTCTCAATAATACGGTCTGCCAGTGTAGATTTTCCATGGTCAATATGGGCAATAATGCAAAAGTTGCGGATTTTGCTCTGATCGATTGACGGCATATAAATTCCTCCTAGTCGCTGTAATCGTGATATTTAAAGTTATTCTTATTTTCAGACATACATATTTAGTATAGCACGAACAAAAGAAGATACGCAAGAAATTAATCCTGCGTATCTTCCGATTTTTAAAGAATATATTCCTCAATGATGCACTCATGCTCTTTACTTTTTTTATCATAGGAAATTCCCACCAATAAAATATTGCCTATATAACCTGCAACAGCTTGCACATAATTCTTATCCTTAATCTGCTGCAATGCTGTTGTTGCTTTTTTATTCCACTTTAGTTCAACAAGTAGTGCCGGCATTTCCCGCACTGGTATAAAGTAATACTGCATGGCTGACAGATAGGCAATCGTCAGAACACTGCTTAGAGAATTCTCATAATTCATTCCATTTTCTATCTTTTGTCGCAACCACAAACTCCTGCCGGATTTCTTCATTGGGAATAAAAGCTCTTCCTCTTTTCTGGTCATATGCCAGATATCCCATATGAATTAACAGCGTAATCACGTCATCTTTATTTTGAAAAGAAACCATATCATTCTGAAACGTATTGATGTCCACTTCCACCGATGCTCCTGATAGCATTTGAATGATTGCTGTCCGCAGGCCATCAAAATTCATATTAATAAGTGGCTGAATAGAAATATAGGTACCTGTTTTTGACCAATAACTCTGATACTCTCCTCTCATCATTACACTTACAACTGCTTTAGGGTTGTAAACATGTTCATTGCCCAAAAGATATCCGTCATACCAATGTTTTACCCTATCAAATTCCATGAAATATTGTTCGCACAACATCTTCACTTCTTCTTCTGTAAATCCAATATACGGAGCAAAATTAGCAGGTGTCAGCATTGTGTATTCTTCAAAATTGTTTAATGCCGACTGGGTTCTAACCTTTTTCATAGGCAGAATTCCTGTCAAATAAGCCAAATGCAAAAATTTTGTAGGCTCAGTTCCTTTAAATAACCCTCTAAGGAAGTCAATATATTCTTCCTGCACTTTTAAGTTCGCAGCTTCATCACGAATCAGCACATCCCACTCATCTATGATAATCACAAACTTATGTCCCGTCATCTGGGTAATATCAGCTAAAGCACCACCCAAGGTATTTTTCTTTGAAAAAGGAACATCCGGAAACTCATCTTTAAGTTCACATAATACTTCTTGGGTAATATAAGAAACTGTTTTTTCTGCACTTCCTGCATCCATACAGCACCACTGTACATCCAAATGAATCACATCATGTTTGTTAAGATGTTCCTCATATAACTTCGTCTTACTTATATCTTTCCCTAAAAAAAGCTGTTCCGAATTACATCCTCGGCTATAATAGGCTGCCAACATATTTGCAGTAATTGATTTTCCAAAACGCCTGGGGCGGCTATTGCATATCAAAGCCTGATTTGTATCCATAACCCGGTTAGTATATTCAATTAATCCTGTCTTATCAACGTATATTTCTGAATTCAAAGCAACCTGAAAGGCTGTGTTATCAGGATTCACAAATTTCCCCATAATTCAAATACTCCTTTCCAGACTAAGAGTCCATGAAATACAAACTTCTATTTCCTATACACTGATTCTAAGTCAAACCTGTTTTTTATGCAAGTCATACATCACTTTTTGTCAGCTTCATAACTCCCCCCTGTATCTCATAAATCTGATCCGCTATTTCATCATAAATT
>ENA-ORMO01000365-ORMO01000365.1-human-gut-metagenome-genome-assembly--contig:-NODE-365-length-65069-cov-6.178485_pt1 | contig 65069 bp, 56 predicted proteins | sample MGYA00242106_ERZ509001 | MGnify/ENA primary metagenome ERZ509001 (study PRJEB26280, sample SAMEA2338736) | human gut metagenome | biome: human gut; feature: human-associated habitat; material: faeces...
CCAGACGGAGGATACCCTGGACTGCGCTCTGCTGGAGGGAGAACTGGCGTCTAAAGTGCTGGCAGCTCTGCGGGAACATAATCTCCCGCAACTGGCCGCCAAAATTGCCCCAGACTGGGATCTGCCCACCGAGGCGGTACAAGGCGGGCTGGAAACGCTGCGCTCCCATCTGGAACTGGTGCAGGACGAAGCTGCCCTGCTGTATGAGATGATTTGACGGGACTATGCCCATGCCAAAGATGAAGGTTAAGAAACGGAAGGAAATACTATGGTGAGAGATGGAATCGTGCTCAAAGAAGAGGATGATCAGGTTATATTCAATCAGTATAGCTTCTGTGAACTGGTGAAACGCCTGCTGGTGGAACTGGTGGGGATCTCTTATGAGGAAGCCTCCCAGATAGTGGAACGCTCACCGCTGGTAGAGCCAGTGACCGATACCATGGAAGTGGCGATATTCAGCCATGAGCTGCCCTATTACTGTGCCATGCTGCTCTACTATGGGAACGGTTATTGGCAAAAGGGCATCCCAGCGCAGCCAGAGGATATGGATGCCCATGAAGCTTTGGAAAAGAAAATTATGGAGAAATACGACTTAAAGGAACCGTTTATATGGACATGAGAGAGACGTTCACCATTGACGGCAGTCACTTTTCCAACATGGCCGGTTTTTATGACGAGGTGGAGCGGGTGTTTACCTTTGGTTTGGACTTGATATTTACGCAGGAACACTACTCCGGTACTATTCTCACAATTGAAAAACTATTGTTCAGCAGTGGCCGGAGGACAATGAGAAACCCTATTACACCGACAAGCCGGATTGGGATGCTTTCGGCGCTATGCTGCTGGTAACCGCCTGCTATACATACAATGAGCCGGTGACACCTACTGTGGAGAAGGACTGGAACTTAGGGGAGCATCCGAAACGAATTGATAAGAGGAAAGTAGATTAGCAAAATGGAAATAGCACTGTAAAGCTGCCACATTTTTTATTATATTGTAAGAAGAAATAAAAGTTTCAGGAAAATTCCTGTGATATAATGCTAACATATAGAAAAATACAAATTCTAGTCTTGATGTAGATAGCGGAGGTGCTGCCTATGATTAAAGCAAAAATATGGATTTTTATAGCTGTCTTTCTGATGATTTTAAGCGGCTGCGGGAAAGAGGAAGCTAAGCCGCTTAAAGTATATTCTTTCAGCGGAGAAAATGATTAGATCGCAGTATCCAACGGAGTTATTATTTTAAGCGATACAGAAGAAACCTTCAGCGGCGGTCAGTTGAAGACAACAGGTGCGGAATTCATTGACATTACGTCCTATTTTACAAAATTTTATATTATTTCAGGAACAGAAAAAGAGACTATTCTTTCTTTTGGTTTGGAAGATCAGACCGGAAATGCGGTCCAGGTTTCCGGAGAACTGGGGAAAATATCGGGAGAAAGCACGCTCAGCAGGATCAAGCTGGACGATGCAGGCAACTGGAAAAATAATCTCTATTTTGAGCTGGTCACAAGAAATAAGGAGGGAAAAGAAAGGGTGTATCAGCTGCAGATGCATGTAAGCGAAGTGACGAAGGGAGCTTCTCCGGAAAACGGTTCTATCGATTAAGCGGAAACCTTACAGTTTGCAGAAGTGGGAGCCAGACTTTAGTGGAAAACTGGTCATGAAAGAAACGACTATGACGGAACTGTTCTTATGAAAGGGCTGCAGGAATATATGGGAGGTGATGAAAGATACCAAAAGAAAAAATAGGTATTGTGGAGAGAAGCGAAAAGGAGTTTTTCGAATTATTTGATAAACTGTGCAGAGCATATGAATTGGGGACAATGAACAGCATGGGTTCCATCCAAAAGAGCAGCTGGAATTTCTTTCCGGATGGCTCAAACAATATGCCTGATAGGCTTCAGATGATGAAAATATGCAACAGAAGATAGCAGGATAAAAAGCAAGAGAAGTATACGCAAAATGAATATCCATTTTTGTGAACATGAAATAACCTGGGGTAAGAAAAAGATTCCCCAATAAAACAATATATGGTATAATAAGAAACAATGTTATGTGAATAAAAAGGGTGCTGCGATGAATCAATATATTGGACAGCAATTTGCTGTTTTTAGGTACGAAAAAAATATTTTGATTGTTGAAGAGACTGCATCTGCTGGCAGATGCGGTTCCTTCAACGCGGCTTCTTTATGCCCTGCGTCAGCCTGTCGTTATGACAGTGCGGCGTGGGGCTTTTATATTACTAGGAAAGAGCGTCCTATGATATAAAAATGCTCCGCGAGGATGTGCACTGTGTACCAGAGAAAATAGTTGCTGACACAGCCTCGCTCCGGCGCAGAAATGTGCCAAGTCACATTCATTTTCATTGTCTGAAAGGAGTTAACACACATGAGCTTGAAATATACTTGTCCCGGATGCGGGACTCCATTGGGCTATGACGGTTTGTGCTGGAAATGCAAGTCTGAACAGGAGCGAAAGGCTGCGTTGACCTGGACGCCAGAACAAATCAAAGAAAAGCAGGCTGCTCTGATTCGAAACATTCAGCGTTTGGCTGATATGGAAGATCCAGAGTGTACTGATTTTTGGCAGCTGTTTGGCTACCGGGATGCTATCACTCCAAAGATCCAGAGAGCTGCACTGATGGAAAAAATATTTTACCCCAGCGAAATCTATTATCATGCTCCCAATGATGTTCGGGATGCCTTAATCTCTGCGCTTTTGTCAACGGAGGATTCTGGTGAGGCGTCCAATCTGATGTGCTGTCTTGCCATGCAGGGAGATGATCGGGTGCTGAAAACGATGTTGGAACTGGAGAGAAATCCACGCCCCTGGAGAAAGAAGCTCTATGTAAACCCGTCCATTTACGCCCAGTGCGGCGGCTGGACCTTTGACAAAGAGGGACGTCGAATACAGCTTAACTTTGACACCTGTTATCCCATGGTCAAAGGCATGTCCGGCGAGTCCTCTCCTGTCCGTATCGGTCAGGTACGAGGGGACACCTGCCCTCACTGTGGCGGGCGGATGGTGAATATGCTGGTGCTGGATGGCCGGGATGAGCGGCTGAAGTTCCTGGGAGTGGACGGCATTTTGACTGCTGTCTGCTGTCCAAACTGCGTGGGATTTTTGCAAGGCCCCGCCTTTAATCGCTTTACACTGGATGGAGGCGCAGAGGTATTCCCTTCAGAACTTTTTGATGGGGCGGAGCAGATAAAATGCTATGTCCGGCCGGAGGAATATAGGGCTTTGACTGAAAATTCTTTTGTGCTGGGCAAAGCGCCTGTGCCCTTGTTCTATGGCGGTGCCTGTGACGATGTGAACACTATCGGCGGTTTTGCCAACTGGGTGCAGGACTGGGAATATACTGCCTGTCCTCACTGTGGGAAGCCTATGAAATATCTGGCCCAGATTCAGTGGGATACCTTGATGGATGGTACGGAGGGAACACTCTATATCGAGTTCTGTCCAGACTGCCAGATCGTTTCTATGCAGCACCAGCAGACTTGAGCGAATCTCTGCTTTACATAAGAAGGAGCCTGTCATGTGTGAGTATTGCTGAGACATTTAAATAGTTAAATATGGAGAAAATTTGATGCTTCGGAGGATTATCAGGCTTGAAACGTATCTGGAGGAGGAAAAGCTCTGGAGAGCTTGAAGGGAGCAGGAGAAGCTTATGAACAAGGAGGAAACGACTATGCCTGCAGCAGAATGGCTGAACAAATACGAATCAATGAAGGAGAAATTAGCCTGCAAAACGGATCTGGACGCGCATTTTACAGAAAAAGTAATTGGGAGTATGGCGGTGGATGTGCTGGACATCGGCTCTGTCCATTTCCCCACTGGGACAATCTTCGCCTGCGACCCGCTGGTGGAGCTGGAGGACACCTCGCCTTTCCTTCAGACAATCCCTGCCGGAACTTACCCAGTGAAGATTTGCGTGGTGCCCAGCGAGAAATACGGCGACCGCTACGCCTGCATCAAGGTGGTGGTCAGCCAGGAGAAGCCCGTTCGCTATGAGCTGGGGATGGTGGGCAACGAGAATTTGGACGAGGAAGTGGGCGAGGACGATTACTTTGGCTTTGGCGTAGATGCCGGGATGGGATGCATTGCAGACATCCAGACCCAGAAGAACTTCAAGGAGTTCTGGGCCAGGCGGTTGGAGGAAGATCCGGATATTGACCCCTACAATGACCTGTTCTGCGACTTACTGGAGGAAAATGCCAAAGCCCACCCCAAGTATCAGTTAAGCCACGGCGACTGGCTCAACTGGACGGTGCCGGGCACAGACTGTAGCCTGCCTATTTTTTCTTCTGGCTGGGGTGACGGGTATTACCCCGTCTACTTTGGTTACAATGCCAAGGGTGAAGTCTGCGCTGTGTATGTGCGATTTATCGATATTGAAGCCAGCTATGGAGAGCAGGAGTAAGGAGGCAGCGATGAATTGGCCAAAACGAGCGAGGACAGCAGCATGGGAAAGCGGTGTTCTGATCCTGAATGGGGAGAAAAAAATCGAAATCCCGAAGCTGACCATGGATCTCATGGAGCAGCTGGCCGGATACACCCTGGTGGGGTTTTATGTGAAGGACTGCCCGGTATCGGATGAACTGCTTATCCCCTTTGCTGGGCATAAAAGCATGGTCAATTTTGGTGTGGAGAAAGGAGCGCTCACGGACGCCTGTTTTCCCGTTTTTTCCGCCATGCCCAAGCTGCGCTATCTGCTGCTGGACGGCAACGCCGGAATCAACGGAAGTGGTTTGTTCGCTCTCCAAAACTGCAGGCTGGACCTTCTGACCCTTAACCACACCGGACTGAACGATGCAGGTATTATGGCGGCAGCTGCTATTCCAAAACTTTCCCACATCCAGATCGATCATACCGCCGTTACATATGAAGGACTACTGGCTATTGCTGGAAACAGCCGGATCGAGCCGGTGGCCCATGAGCAATTTACCAGGGAGCAAATGGAAGACTTTTCCAAGATTCAGCGAGAAAAGGCGAAAAAGCTGATTGTATTTGATAAACAGGCAGTGGAGGAATGCCGCAGAGTCTTGTCTGCCTTTTTTGAGGAAATGACAGTATGGGAACAGTATATGGAGCAGGCCGGGTTTGAGGACGCCCAGGCGACACCCCGCCTGCTGGCAATCTGGGAGAAGTATGTGAGTGAAAAGCCCCGTGCGGGCTACCGGCCTTTAGGGCTCTCTTACAGTTCACCGGGCACTTACAAGAAAGAGAAGTTTCTTGATGCGGAGCAGCTTACCCGGAACAAGCTTTACATCTACACCAGAGAGGAAAACACAGGCCTTGACCGCCGTTTTCTTATGAAGCGTGTGGGCGAAAGCTGGAAGATCGACGCAGTGCAGGAACGGCTGGATGGCTGGCAGCGAACAGGATTGTGAGGCCTGTCAGGTCGAGAATTGGAAACCAGAGAATGAGGAGGAAACGGATATGGACATTTTACAGCAGTTTCAAAAGTGGCATGAGGAGGATAAATTTGTGCCTGGTGATACCCCCTTTGAGGGCTTCGATCTTACCAGCTTCTGGGACGACAGTATGTATGCTTTAAAAGAATATGTCAGTGAACCGCCTTCTGATGAGCTGATTACCAGCGTGGAGAATGAACTGGGCTACAAGCTGCCTGCCTCCTACATCTGGCTGATGAAGCAGCATAACGGCGGAATACCAAGGAACACCTGCTATCCATGCGATGAACCTACCTGCTGGGCAGAGGATCATGTGGCCATCACCGGCATTTTCGGTATCGGACGGGAAAAGAGCTGCTCCCTCTGCGGAGAACTGGGCAGCCAGTTTATGATTGATGAGTGGGAGTATCCGGCTATTGGTGTGGCTATCTGTGACTGTCCCAGCGCTGGGCATGATATGATCTTTCTGGACTACCGGGCCTGCGGCTCCCGGGGAGAACCAGCTGTGGTCCATGTAGATCAGGAAAACGACTACAAGATCACGCATCTGGCAGACAGCTTCGAGGAATTTATCCGGGGGCTGGAACATGAATCCCTGTATGATCCGGATGAAGATGTAGAGAATTCTGACGAAGAGGATGATGTTGACGAGGAGGAAACCGACCATAAGGGCTCATTTGTCGGGTCTGTCCTTCTTTCTAAAGCGGAGTGGGACAAGGAGCAGCTGCTCCTGGATCTGCGGGAAGAATGGAACATTGTGAATGAGGAGCCGGACGAGAGCGACGAAGATGAGGAGAACAGCGGCGATGCTGTGGTGATGCGGGTCGGCGGCATGATGTTGATCGTGACACTCTTCCACGGTCACATCCCTGACAATGAAGCGGAGATCAACGCCGAAAATAACTATATGTGGCCAGAGGCCGTAGAAGCAGCCAAAGCCCACAAGGCCCATATCATGGTAGCTGTGTTGGGCGAGGAGGAAAAACTGCTGGAACGAGGCAAGCTGTTTACCAAGGCGATGGCAGTGTGCTGCAAGCAGAAATATGCTACTGGCGTCTATACCAGCGGCGTGGTATTTGAACCCCGCTTCTACGAGGGCTTTGCCGATATGATGAAAGAGGACGAGCTGCCCATCTTCAACTGGATCTGGTTCGGCCTGTACCGGAGCGAGTGGGGCCTTAATGGCTACACCTACGGCATGGATGTGTTTGGCAAGGAAGAAATGGAGGTGCTGAATGCCAACGCCGAGCCGGGGGAGCTGCGGGACTTTTTGGCCAGCCTTGCCTCCTATGTGCTGGCATGTGATGTTACGCTGAAGGACGGCGAAACCATTGGCTTTTCCGCGGACGATAAGCACACCATCACCTGCAGTCCCGGCGTCTCTCTGCCGGAGGAGCAGATGACCCTGAAGATTGCCTATGAGTCTGACGAGAGAGAGCTGGAGAATGATGATGACAGCATAGGAATGGATGATGCCTCCTATCATATTGAGAGCATTGCGGAGAAGGAGATTCCCATTGCCTCCATTAATGCCTATAATCATATGGCAATTTATCTGCGTTGGTGTATGGAGCATGACCTGATGAGCGAGAAGTTTCTGGAGGAGCATGGCGAGGTGGTGAATCAGGTCAAGGCAGATTCCAGCAACACAGATCTGCGAACATTCATCCGGGAGGAGTTATTCGGCTGTCTGTTCTCGGCTCTGTTCAACCAGAAAGGCCGTGCTTTTGCTCATTATTACTATGGAGAAAATGACGCGCCCTATTATCCTGCCGATATTGATGACTATGCCCTGAAATATTTTGGTCCGTCCCGGTATCACTCCAATGAATTTCAACAGGAGGCATATTTATTCATCCCATTTGATGAGAAGTACTATCAGGCCATGGCAAAGGTGATCGAGAAACGCTTTGTCAACTGGCAGGGACAGGATTTTGACGAGGATACTCTGGAGCCTTCCGATGTGGCCCAGGTCATCATGGAGTATCTGGATTGTGAGTGTACCTATTTTCCATCCATGGCAGACGACGACCCCATTATGTCGGCATACAGCTACGCCCGGCGGCTGGGGGTGAGGGAGGGCTTTATTCCCGTGCTCATCAAGCCGGATGAAACGCTGTTGGAATGTCTGGTGATGAATTCCGATCCGGAAAACGATGTGGACTGCTATGAATTTGACCTTAAAACGGTGGAGGAGTACCGCAAGAAGATGCTGACTACTCCCATCAAGGACGGAAAGGCGGTTCTGGAGGAATTGATCGGTCAGCGGAGGGAAGAAGCCGAGGACGACGAGTTGGATTGGGAAGAGGAAGTTCTTGGTGAGATGGAGGGCGGATATGATAACTGCCGCTTCTCTAGCTGCTGGGGCTTGGAGAACCACATGACTTACCCCCTCATTTTGGCAAAAATTCCGGTGAAGAACTCTTGGGAGATTTTCGCCTATCTGCCCTTTGGTGGTTGGAACGAGTGCCCCAATACTCCGGAGCTGATGGCAGTGGCGAAATACTGGTTTGAGAAGTATGGCGCAGTCCCTGCTGCCATGAGCCACGATGAGCTGGAATTTCTGCTCCCGACCCCTGTTTCCCAAGAGCAGGCCATGGAGAATGCTGTAGAGCAATATGGCTTCTGCCCGGACATTGTGGTTCAGGAGCAGGATGACCCCACGGTGGGCAATCTGGCAGATACCCTGTGGCAGTCCACCGTCTGGTATTTTTGGTGGGATTAATCGGAGAACATGCAAATGAACGAATATTTGAAACAATACATTGAATTGAAAAAACAGTTTGCTGCGACCAATGAAGGTCCTGACAGCGTCCGCGCTCTCTACGTCTTCAAGGAGGAACTGGAGCAGAGCGAGGATGAGCAGGCCAGGGAAGTGTTGGTGGATGTGTATGACCTGCTGGACTTCAAAAAGGATGCCTACGAGCTGCTCTGCCAAATTGGCAATCGCTCCGATAAAAAGACGCTCAAGCGGCTGGGCGTCTTAAAGGATTATGCGGAGAACTGGGGCAACCATTACGCCATTCCCCGGCCAAAAACGGCGAAGGAAAAGCAGAATGAGAAGGAGCGGCAGAATAAGCTGGGCCTGCCCATCTTCCGGTATCATCCGAATCCACTGGAAACAGGTGCTTTTGAGGAGTCTGCAGATGGTGTTGTCTGTGACTGCTGCGGCAAGACGACCCACTTTTTCTATACAGCTCCCTTTTTCGCTGTGGAGGATATTGCATATCTGTGCCCATCGTGTATCGCAAACGGCGAGGCGGCCCGGAAATATGAAGGCAGTTTTCAGGACGATTTCTCTCTGGATGATGGTGTAGACGATCCTGAAAAGCTGGACGAGCTCATCCACTGCACTCCAGGATATTCCGGCTGGCAGCAGGAATACTGGAGGGCTCACTGCGGTGACTACTGCGCCTTTTTGGGCTATGTAGGTGCCAGAGAGCTGCGGGCGCTGGGGGTGCTGGAGGAAGTGCTGGACGATCCTGTGTGGGACGAGGAACAAAAAGAAATGATTCAGGAATCTGTCAACGGCGGGCATTTGCAATGTTATTTGTTCCAGTGCCTCCACTGTGGAAAGCATCTGGTCTGGATGGACTGCGATTGAGGAATTTTTCAAGGAGGAGTTTATTATGGGATACGATGTCAGCTTTCATCCGATTTCACCGAAAAAATGCAGGAATGGTATTTTGTGCCTCTTACATGGGTACAGCAGGGCCAGGAGGAAAAGGTACGATCCTTTGCAGCGCAGCTGCTCCGAGATTTGGAGCGGAACAAAAAGGTTCTGGAAGACCTGGAAGAGCTTTGGTGTGACGGGCAGCTTGCGGTACTGAAAAAGGCTCTTACTGCCGCTGCAGAGCTGGGTGTCGGATTGCTGGAGGCTACTGAGGTGGTAGAACCCAATCCTATCGCTCCCAATGAGAGTACGAGTTATTCCAACCTGTACCACTGCGATCGGGACGGGGTGTATCTCTATATAGATATGGCTATAAGGCAGATTGCCCAGGCGATGGGGAAAAATACGGACGACAGGTAAGAACAGAAAATGATGGGGACGGAGAGTAAGGGATAAATGAATGGGATTATTCTTTTGGTTGGGATTTTGTTGCTTGTGATGTTGATCACTCTGCTTGTTACAATGCAATGGGGTAGTCTGCTTCTTTTTTTCCTTGCACTGTATTTGATTTTTAGATAGCGAATGGATTCTGGGAAGAATGCTTTGAGCGTGTCAGTGAAGTGAAAACAGCAGATGATACAAGGAGGACTAAATGGACAAAACATATGAAAAATTCCTGCGAAGCGGCATGGACTTAGCCGCTGTGGGAATTGAATGCTGCAGGGAGAATACGCAGTACTTCTGTACGCCAAAAGGCGCGTCTGTTTTTGGCTGGGCAGGAACGGACGGCATTCATTTTTGCTTCATTCGCGGTTTTGGCGGAATGGTTTTTTCTGTTAATCCAATGAATGAATCCCAGAGCTATGTACATCCGCTGGCGAAGGATTTTTCGGATTTTCTGCGCCTGCTCCTTGCCTGCGGCAATGAGGCAGCCCTGGAACAGGCGTGGAGGTGGAGCAGGGAAGAATTTGAGGCCTTTCTTTTGAAAAATCCAGCAGCAGGAGAGGGAGAGAAGACCCTGAAGGAGCTTGCAAAAGCCATGAAGCTGACGCCGATGGAGCAGCCGTGGGAATATATCAGAAAGCTTCAGTCTGATTTTGACTACAGCAGGATTAAATACACGGAGGATTATTATGATATTGACCGGAATCCTTCCGCAGAAATCGCTTTCCCGGAATGGAAGGTTTATTTTGACGGAAACTTTTGGGGACATCATGGAAGAGCGCATGCAGGAAAAGAAATCAGGATCCATAAGGAGCTGGACTGGGCTGGATATCACTGGGTCATTCCGTCTGTTTACTCATGCAGCAAGGGATTGGTAATAGATTTTTGTATGCAGGCAGATATAGAACGGATTCGTGGTTTTATGGAAAAATGGAGTTTGAGTTCAGACAATGATTTTAGGGAGGATTTTACTCGTGAGCAGCAGCTGCAGATAGAGCTGGACAATCCCCTCTGTTTCCATTTTACTCCGCATATCCTTTTAAACGGAAAGGAGCTTTTGACATCTCATGGCTGTTCTGTGTGCTATAATCCCTGTTTGCCGGAAAGGTGCATGCAGGATTTGGAAACGAAATGGGCTATGGATCATTATGGTTTGGATTATGACTGCGGCTGGGTTATTTGCCGGAATGCATTTCCCTGGGCTGGAAGACGCCGTCCGGTAATTAAGACACTGTCTGTTACAATGGAGCAGCAGTCGGTTCAGATTCCGGGACCTCATTTTAAGATTCACGAACCAGGGGAATCGTTTCCGTTTTACAATCCGGTCAGCAAAATGTCTCATACTTTGACAGTGGAGCGCATGGAGCAGGAAATTTTTTCACGGGACAGCTTTGGTTCAAAGCGCTGGATTTATCCGACGAACTGCATGGTTATGAACTACCGGATATCACCGGAACCGGAGAATAGAATCACGATTTTTGACTGCGATGAGGGAGATCAGCCTCTGGAAAAGCAACCAGAGGAAAATGCCTTTTATCCTAAAGCGAAACAAGCGATCTGTATTATTGGCGGAGCAGGCGGCCCTGCGGAAATTATAATGGGGGATGATTCCCGCAGTTATCTGCGCACTGCATATTCGGCACTGCATTTCGAGCCGGTTCGGGAGGATGTAGAATGGCGTATGGTCTTCCATACGAAACAGTTTGAGGAAGAAAGCTTTTCGCTGCTGGAAGAGGAATTTTGCGTTTTTTCCACAGAAACGGACAGTCCAGAAGAACGTTTCGATGCGGATGTCTGAATTTGGACGAACCGAATAGAAATCCATGTGTACAATCAAAGGAGTTTATGATAAACTCAATATATCAGAAATTATGCAGGGGGAGATTTATTTTTTTCGTGCAGTTTTTCTAAAATAAAAGGGATATACTTAGGGGCATCTTTTGAGAGGGTACGGAAAAGAATCATGTATGAAAAACGAAAAATTAATAAAATACTGATTGTGGATGACAGAAATTCTCGGTGAGCTTTTGCTGATGCGTGGAGCTACCTTTACAGTTGTGACAGACGGACTGCAGGCGGTAAATGAATTTAAACGGGCAGAGCCTGGTACATACGATGCTGTTTTTATGGACATTCAGATGCCTGTTATGAATGGATATGAGGCAACCAGGGAGATTCGAAATCTGGATCATCCAGATGCAAAGTCCGTGATTATTCTGGCGATGACAGCCAATGCTTTTGCGGAAGATGTAAAAGAATCCATTGCAGCAGGAATGAACGGACATATTGCAAAACCGGTAGATATGACATTGCTTTACAATACGATTTCTTCCTTGCTTCCAAAAAAACTGTGAGATAGTGCAGAAAACAGGGCTAAACCTTAGTTGGAATACAGTGATTCATCCAAAAAATACAGAGTATGCGCATTAATTAACAAATGTTTTCGTTAAAATTAACAAATAAATTGCGTAATACACATAAAAATACAGCGACATAGAGGTTTTTTTGGAGGTTTTTTTATGAGAAATAAAATTTGACAACTGGCTTAAAACGTGATATACATATTTCAACACGGAAACTGATTAGTATTTTAAGTCAAAAGGAGTTGTTCTTATTTTATGAAAGAGAAAAACATTAAACTGTTAAATGTTGACGAGGTAAAGCAGTTCGTGTCGGCCGCGATTCAGTGTGATTTTGATGTGGATGTGTACTACAATCGAGTGATTATTGATGCAAAGTCGATTTTGGGGGTATTCAGCCTGGATTTGAGACAGGTTTTGACTGTTCGGATGTATGGCGAGAATAAAGAGTTTGAAGAGCTGTTGGATACATTGGCACCAGATAGAAAAAAAGCAGCATAAATCAGAACCGTGGAAAATGAAATAGGTTGACTAATCCTGAACAGAGAGAAGCTGATTGCTTCAGTAGGATAAAAGTAAGCCGGGAGGCGGACAGAGCAGAAAAGTGCTTGTCCGCCTCTTTGGTTTGTATTAAAATAGAAGAAGTCAGTTTTGGGAAAGGCAGAGGCGATGGAAGCGTTGGCAGCAAAAAAAACCTGTATTCGGATTTCTGTGCGAAATCTGGTGGAGTTTGTGATTCGAAGCGGTGACATTGATAACCGAAGAACTGCAGGAGCGGAGAAGGATGCCATGCAGGCAGGAAGCAGGATTCATAGAAAGCTGCAGAAGAGAATGGGGGCAGATTACCGATCGGAGGTGGTTTTGCGCCATACCGTGGAAATGGACGGATACCAGATTTTGCTGGAGGGACGGGCTGACGGAGTGATAGAGTCACCGACAGAGACGGTTATTGATGAAATCAAGGCTGTATATATGGATTTAGGATTATTAGAAGAGCCGGTTCCCGTTCATCTGGCCCAGGCCCTTTGCTATGCCTATATGTATGGCTGCAGCCATAATCTGGAGAGAATCGGGATTCAGCTGACTTACTGCAGCATTGAGACAGAGGAGATTCGGCGTTTTCGTCAGGACAGAACCTGGGAGGAGCTGGAGGAATGGTTTGAGGGACTGATTCATGAATATGTCAAGTGGGCTGAATATCTCTACCGCCATGGACTTCGCAGAGAAGAATCCTTAAAGGAGCTTTCCTTTCCCTATGAGTACAGGAAGGGGCAGAAGGAGCTGGCTGTTTCTGTTTATCGGGCTGTCAGGAGAAAGGCGAATCTGTTTATTCAGGCGCCGACGGGAATTGGGAAAACACTTTCTACTGTTTATCCGGCGCTGAAAGCGATGGGGGAAGGTTTTGGGGAAAAACTGTTTTATCTGACAGCGAAAACTATTACCCGAAGTGTGGCCGAAGAGTGTTTCGGACTGCTGCGGGAAAAGGGGCTTTATTTTACCACAGTTACAATAACCGCGAAAGAAAAGCTTTGTACTATGGAAAAGCCGCAGTGCAATCCAGATGACTGTCCCCTTGCCAAGGGACATTTCGATCGGGTAAATGATGCGGTTTTTGCTGTGATCCATGAGCAGAAGGCCATAACCAGAGAGGTGATTCTGGAGTATTCCGAACAGTTTTGTGTCTGTCCTTTCGAATTCTGCCTCGATATCAGCAACTGGGCAGACGGAATTATCTGCGATTATAATTATGTGTTTGATCCCTCGGCCAGGCTGAAACGGTATTTTTCCGATGGGGTTTCCGGCGAATACCTGTTTTTGATTGATGAGGCCCACAATCTGGTGGGGCGGGCGCGGGAAATGTACAGCGCCCAGATAGTCAAGGAAGAGATTCTGGAGGTGAAGCGAAGCATTCGGGGACGAAGCAAAAAGCTGGAGCGCGCCCTGGAACGGTGCAACAAAAGTATGCTGGAAATGAAGCGGAGCAAAGAGGAATATCAGATATTTGAAAATGTTCATCTGCTGGCATCTGAGCTGATGGCGGTTCTGGGTGAGCTGGAGTCTTTCCTGGAAGTGGAAAGAGATTTTCCAGAAAGGGAGTCCGTTTTGGAATTCTATTTTGAACTGCGCCATTTTCTGAATATGTACGAGGGGCTGGATGAGCATTACCGGATTTACGGGGAGCTGGGAGAGGATGGAAGGTATGGGCTTCACCTGCTTTGTATCGATCCGTCCAGGCTTTTATCCCAGTGCTTGGAAAAAAGCAGCGGCACAATCCTTTTTTCTGCAACTCTGCTTCCTGTCCGCTATTATAAAAGGCTTTTAAGCGGAAATGAGGAGGATTATGCCGTGTATGTCCATTCTCCCTTTGACAGCAAAAACCGGCTGCTTTTGATTGCGTCAGATGTCAGCAGCAGGTATACCAGAAGAAACAGGACAGAGTATCAGCGGGTGGTGAATTATATTGAGATTCTGGCACAGAGCCATAAAGGAAATTACCTGGTGTTCTTTCCGTCTTATCAGTATATGGAAGCAGTGAAGCAGCAGCTAGAGGAACAAACAGAGAGCTGCTTTTCCTGGCGGCTACAGGAAAGCCACATGACAGAAGCCCAGAGAGAGGAGTTTCTTTTGGAGTTTGAGCGGGAAAGAACGCAGTCCTTTGTAGGGCTATGTGTTTTGGGCGGAATTTTTTCAGAAGGAATTGATTTGAAGGAGGAGCGTCTGGAAGGGGCGATTATCGTAGGAACAGGACTTCCCATGGTTTGTACTGAGCAGGAGATTCTGAAGAAATATTTCGAGGAGCAGGGGGAAAACGGATATGATTACGCTTACCAGTATCCGGGAATGAACAAGGTAATGCAGGCGGCGGGGCGGGTAATCCGCACCGCCGGGGATCGGGGAGTGATTCTTCTTCTGGACGATCGTTTTCTCAGGCCGGAGGTTCAGCGAATGTTTCCCAGAGAGTGGTCAGAATATGGGCAGGTCACGAGGCAGACGGTGGGATACTGGCTGGAACGGTTTTGGAAGGATTCTACAGCATGTCGATAAACTGCCGGGCGGCCTGAGACAAAGGAATGTTTTCGTTATAGGCAACTACCATCTGCCGGGCAGGAAGCTGTTCTTCCAGATGAACAATAAACAGATCCGGGTCATTTTCCGGGATACAGTAATCTGGTACAAAGGCAATGCCCAGTCCGATGCGGGCCAGATCAATCAGCAGTTCATTGCTGGAAAGTTCAATTTCAGGAACCAGATCCAGCTGATGACGCTGGAACATACTGTGGAGAAATTCACTGGTTGTGCTTTTCCGATCCAGCATAAGGATGGGGCAGGTCTGCAGCTCCTTTAAAGTGACCGTTTTTCCGCGGAGAGAGCCGTATTCGTCATTGGCAGCAAAAACATCGTGAAACTCGTGGATAATCCGCACATTCTGAGTGTTGGAAAGCCCGGAATTGGGATAGTTGGTAATGGCAAAGTCTACCTGACCGGATTCAAGCAGCTTTGCACAGGCAATGGAGGTCTGGTTTGTGACCTTAATGTGGACGTTGGGATATTTGCGGTGGAATTCCTTTAAATAGGGAATCAGGTAGTAGCGGCAGATGGTATCGCTGGCGCCAATCCGAAGCTGTCCTCCGTTTAGAGTATTAGCCTCAAGCAGCTGGTTTTCTCCCTGCTTAATCAGGTTCATGGCTGGTTCAATATGTTTTAAAAGGATTTCCCCCTCCGGCGTCAGCTGAACCCGCTTGGTGCTGCGGATAAAAAGAGGCTGGTTTAATTTTTTTTCCAGAACCTTGATTGACTGGCTTACTGCAGACTGAGAAATAAACAGCTGCTTGGATGCTTCTGAGAAGCTTAGGGTATTTGCTACATGATAAAAGACCTTGTATAATTCATAATTAATATCCATCATTAGCCCTCCTTATAAGTATGTTCTATCTTACCATAAAAACTAATAAAATGTAAAGAGAGAATGGGAAAACCGCCAAAAATAAAAGATAGGTATTGATTTTTACATATCAGATCGCTTATGCTTATTATGGAGCAGGCAGAAAATGCCGCAATTTATAATTACACAGCGAGGTACATAACATGAAACCCTTTAAAGAAGGAAAAGTACGTGAAATCTATGATAATGGTGACAGCCTGATTATGGTTGCTACAGACCGGATCAGTTGTTTTGACGTGATTCTGAACAATGTAGTAACAAAAAAGGGCACAGTACTGACTCAGATGTCCAAGTTCTGGTTTGATCTGACAGAGGATATTCTTCCCAACCATATGATCTCTGTTGATGTAAATGATATGCCTGAGTTTTTCCGGCAGCCGCAGTTTGACGGCAACAGCATGATGTGCAAAAAGCTGAACATGCTTCCGCTGGAATGTATTGTAAGAGGATATATCACAGGCAGCGGCTGGGCCAGCTACCAGAAAACAGGAACCGTCTGCGGCATCAAGCTGCCGGAAGGCCTGAAAGAGTCTGATAAGCTGCCGGAGCCGATTTACACTCCGTCTACAAAGGCTGAGATTGGGGATCACGATGAGAATATTTCTTTTGAGCAGAGCATTGCCCATCTGGAGAAATATTATCCGGGTCATGGTGAGGAATATGCAGTAAAGCTTCGTGATTTTACTATTGCTCTCTATAAAAAGTGTGCAGATTACGCTTTGAGCCGTGGTATTATTATTGCAGATACCAAGTTTGAATTTGGACTGGACGAGAATGGCAATATTGTGATCGGTGATGAAATGCTGACACCGGACAGCTCCCGTTTCTGGCCGGCAGATGGCTATGAGCCGGGTCATGGACAGCCGTCCTTTGACAAGCAGTTTGCACGCGACTGGCTGACTGAGCATCCGGGAAATGACTGGACTCTTCCGGAGGAGATCGTAGAGAAGACCATTGATAAGTATCTTCAGGGATATGAGATGCTGACAGGAAAGAAGCTTCTGTAAAAAATGTTATAGAAATGCTGTTTTGGGAGATACCTTTTTTGCCGGATGTCTGGTGAGAAAGGTATCTGCTTTTTATGTCATAGGAAAGTGAGGCACAAGAACAAAAGAGACGGGGAGGAATTGAGCTTGAAAGAGAGTAATACGCAGGATCTGACGATTGGCCGTCCCATTGTTCAGATTCTTTTATTTGCCATTCCATTGGTGCTTGGAACGCTGTTTCAGCAGCTCTACAGCTTTGTGGATACGGTAATTGTAGGTCGTTTTATAGGTGTAGATGCCCTGGCGGCAGTTGGAACTACCTATTCGCTGAATTTTTTGATTCTCGGATTTGCCCAGGGGCTGTGTGTAGGATTTGGAATTTTGCTGGCACAGCAGTTTGGAGCTCGCGACAGGGCAGAACTGAACCACTATTTTATAAACGGCTGTTATTTGAGTGCGGGAATCAGCCTGTTCCTTGCAGTGCTAACGTGTGTGGGAGCCCGCCCCCTTTTGAAGCTCATTCGGACACCAGAAGAAATTCTGGATATGGCAGTGCTGTATATTCAGATTATTTTTATTGGAATTCCGGCAACGGTGCTTTACAATTATATGGCAGGAGCGCTTCGGGCAGTAGGCGATTCCAGACATCCCTTTTACTATTTAGTCATTTCCAGTGTTTTGAATATCCTTCTGGATTATCTGTTTATTGTACCTATGAATATGGGAGTTGCGGGTGCTGCATGGGCAACTGTTCTAAGTCAGCTGGTGAGTGGAATTCTGTGTACCTGGTGGTTTCTTACAAAGACAGGGGTGATGGAACGAAAACGCTGCTTTATGGCTTTTTCCCCCTATCATGCAAAAAAACTCTGCCTGATTGGACTTCCAATGGGCTTTGAATATTCGGTATCTGCTATTGGTGCGGTAGTGATGCAGGGAGCGATCAACAGTCTGGGCAGTGTAGCAGTTGCCGCACAGACAGCAGGAGAAAAAATTCGTCAGATGTTTACACTTCCTATGGAAAGTGTGGGTATGGCGATGGCCACTTATGTGGGGCAGAACTATGGTGCAAAAAAGATTGACCGCATTTATCAGGGAATTCGCAGTGGGTTAACGATTCAGTATAGCTACTGTGCCGTGATCTGGGTTGTTATTTTTGTGATGAAAACACCTTTGGTAGGGCTTGTCCTTAGTGAAACAACAAGTGCAACAGCAACTGGGGCAGTAGAGTATCTGACAGTTATGAGTGCTTTGTTTTTTATTCATGGCTCGCTGATGATTATGAGAAATACACTGCAGGGCTTGGGCTACAGTATGCAGGCAATTATTTCTGGTGTGGGCGAATTGATTGGACGAAGTCTGGGAGGTATTCTGGCCGTAAAGGTACTGGGATTTTTCGGGATTTGTATTGCAAATCCTTTGGCCTGGGGGCTGGCGCTTTGCTATTGTATTGTAATGGTAACATATTATTTGAGAAAGCTTCGATAATAGATAAGAGGATCAAAAAAGCCGCTGTATGTCTGGAATGAACGTCCAGTAAACAGCGGTTTTTTGTATTGCCAGAATTTTTAATTGCGGGTATTCGGTGTGTTATTCCGGATAAATCAGACGTTCATCGTCAATTCCTTCAATAACTTCACAGAGATAGCGATCAGCCAGATATTTTGCCATATTCAGATTCATGTCCAAATAGTTACCGCAGTCTTTGGCACAGGCTCCCGGTACTTCACCTTCAAAATCGCGTATGAAATGGAACATGTCACGCACCAGAGGAACAATATCTCTGGAAGAGTAATCTCCGGCCAAAAGCAGGTAGAAGCCAGTCCGGCAGCCCATGGGGCCGAAATAAATGACACGCTCTCGGAACAGCTCATGATTACGCAGGAAAGTAGCTCCCAGATGCTCAATTGTGTGAATTTCTGCAGTATTCATTACTGGTTCAAAATTCGGACGAGTCATGCGAAGATCAAAGGTGGTAATAACAGATTCACCTGCCATATCTTTTCTGGAAACATAGATTCCGGGAAGCAGTTTCAGGTGATCGATAGTAAAGCTTGTGATTTTTTCCATAGAATATAAACCTCCATAGTGTAGTAGTATAGCATAATCTCAAATATTATGAAAGACTAATCTTGTATGTGTGATAGAATCTTACATAAAATTTGAATTTTTACTTTACAGACTGCTGTATCTGTGATAAAATATATACCAGATTGCATGGGGGTATAGCTCAGCTGGGAGAGCGCTTGAATGGCATTCAAGAGGTCATGGGTTCGAATCCCACTATCTCCATTTACAAATTTTTATTTTTGAGAGCATTGAAAAACTTCCATTTTTGTGGGAGTTTTTTTGTTTCATAGGAACATAGGAAATTTAAAGATTTTTCCGGATTTTTTCCTGAGACTTCCTATGCCTTTTTATAAATTTTCTTACGCAATTATAAGTTCTAAATCTTCGCAGATCCCCGGTCTTATTTTTTTACCAAATCGAACAAAAGAAGGAAGTCTATCATCCCATTTTTTCACTTGATGTTGAAACAATTTCTACAATTCAGTCCGGTGTGCCATGACATCCTGGAAACTGTCAGAGAAACGTAAGATTCCGGTAAAGCATTGGGGGAGGTTTTGTGGGATAATATACTTGAGAGAAACGGAAAAACGGAAGGACTGCCGGGAAAGGAGAACTTAAATGGAAGAAAGACACGGATTTTATCCATGGCGCAGATATCTGGCGCGGATAACAGATATGGGGCTTTACGGCTTCTTGTGGACTGTGGTTTCTATGATGGCTTTTTCTATACGCAGGACTCCTGGCAGTACTCTGGGGTTTCAGATATTGGATTTTCTTGTTACGGTGCTTTTGATGCTGGCTTTGGAGCCTGTTTTTCTGGCTGTCTGGGGGACAACTCCGGGAAAGAGAATTTTTGGAATTACCGTAAGAAGAAAGGATGGAGAGCGCCTTTCTTATGAGCAGGGACTGTTTCGTGCCTGGCGTGTGTTTTCTTCTGGGATGGGGTTTGATATTCCTGTTTATAATCTGTTCCGAATGTACAAAAATTATCAGCTCTGCAGGGAGGGGCAGGAGCTGGACTGGGATGAAGAATGTCTGGTGAAGGTTCAGGATGAAAAATGTTTTCGGTGGCTGGTGTTTGTTCTGGTGCAGGGAATGCTTCTGGGGGGCACGGTTCTCGTGGTGTTGCTGGCTCAGGTGGTTCCGAATCTGGGAGCTGTGACAGTTGCGGAATTTGCGGAGAATTATAATGATCTGACAAAATATTTTTACAGCGAACATAAGGAACGGTGCCTGAATGAAAATGGAATGTGGGAAGAAGAGACGTCCTTTTCCGATTCTGTGACTATTTGGGTTGGGAACCGCATGCTTCCAGAGTTTCAGTATCAGACGGAGAATGGGATGGTGACTGCTGTGTCGTTTTCCATAGAGCTTCTGGATCAGAAGGAGCCGATTTCCGGCTATGAAACGCAGATGGCTCTGGCAGCTTTGTCCTTTGCTGCAGGACGTCAGGGAACCGGGGGATTTCTTCAGAACTTTCGGCCTATACTTTATGAGATAGAAGAGAATGGAAAACGGGACTGGAGTTTTTGCACAGAAGATGTGGAGATTTCCTGGAGAAGAGGGATCAAAGGGTATCATGAGGAAGCTTTTTCCAATGGACTGACGGTTTATTTTCCAAAGGAGGATGCAGCGCATACCTGCTACCGGATGGATTTTCAGATGAAGCTGATAAAATAAGACGGGAAAACGGCCTGATTTGGGACAGCGAAAAATCTTCATTTCCTTGATCCTGTTTTTGTGTTATACTGACAGGAAATGATATGCAGGAGGCAAGAAAGAGTTATGCATGATGATGTTTATCAGATGTATCTGGAAGAAGTAGGGATTCTTACACCCTGTACCCCTGAGGAGGAGACAGTGCTTCTGGAGCGGGTGAAGCTGGGAGATGCAGATGCAAAGAACCGGCTTATGGAAGGAACCCTTGGCTATATTGTAGAGCTGGTAAAAGCGTATGAGAATCAGGGTCTGCCTCTGGGAGATCTGGTTCAGGAGGCAAATATGGCTGTAATGATGGCTTTAGGAGAGCCAGAAAGTCTGAATTTTGGAGATTCAGGAGACATGGAGGGACTGACAGCTTTTCGCAGTTATATTAAGAAACAGGTGGAAGAGGCGCTTCAGACGGCTCTTGCAGAACAGAAAAATTCTGAACAGGTAGGAGAGGAGCTGTTAGCCCGGGTAAATGTGCTGAAGGATATTTCTCAGCAGATGGCAGAGGAACTGGGACGGGAAGCCACAGTAGAGGAGCTGGCCCGGAAAATGAAAATGACAGAGGACGAAATTAAGGATATTATGAAGCTGACTCTGGATGCCATGAGCGTCAGCCCTGATGCAGAGATATAAGAACGCCTGGAGAAATATTAATTAGCTATGATGATAAATGCCATAAGATATATTAATTTTATTTATAATATATCTTGTGGTATTATTTAATTAGGATTGATCATTTTCCGAAACCATCAGGTGAAGTACAGAAAAATCAGGAGGAATCTATGAGCGTAAGACGAGTGTATGTAGAGAAGAAACCGGAGTTTGCCGTTAAGGCTGGTGAACTGCGTGAGGAAATCAGCAGTTATCTGAGCATTGGCACGGTAAGCAATGTCCGGGTACTGATTCGTTATGATATTGAAAATTTGTCCGAGGAGACTTATCGTCAGGCACTGGTGACTATTTTTTCCGAGCCGCCGGTTGATTTTGTATATGAAGAGGATTTTCCAAAGGAAGAGGGAGATACCGTATTTTCCGTTGAATATCTGCCAGGACAGTTTGACCAGAGGGCTGATTCTGCAGAGCAGTGTGTAAAGCTGTTAAATGAAAATGAGGAGCCGGTGATTCGTACAGCGACAACCTATGTCCTGACCGGAGAACTGACTGATGAGCAGAGAGAGGCAGTGAAGAGCTTCTGCATCAATCCGGTGGATTCCAGAGAGGCATCTGCAAAAAAACCGGAAACTCTGGTTACTGTGTTTGAAACCCCGGAGGATGTTGCTTCCTTTGACGGCTTTACAGAGTTTGGCCAGGAGGATTTAAAGGCTCTTTATGATTCTCTGAATCTGGCTATGACCTTCCGTGATTTTCAGCATATTCAGAATTATTATGCAGAGGAGGAGCATCGCAATCCCACAGTAACGGAGATCCGTGTTCTGGATACCTATTGGTCTGACCATTGCCGTCATACCACCTTTTCTACAGAATTAAAGAATGTAGAGATTACAGATGGCTTTTACAAGGCTCCTATTGAGAATACCTACAACCAGTATCTGGCTGACAGAGAGGTTCTTTATAAAGGCCGTGATGATAAGTTTGTCTGCCTGATGGATCTGGCGCTTCTGGCTATGAAGAAGCTTCGGGCAGAGGGGAAACTGGAGGATCTGGAGGTTTCTGACGAGATCAACGCCTGCAGTATTGTGGTGCCGGTGGAAATCGATGGAGTGACAGAGGAATGGCTGGTAAACTTTAAGAATGAAACCCACAACCATCCGACAGAAATCGAACCCTTCGGTGGTGCGGCAACCTGTCTGGGCGGTGCAATCCGTGATCCCCTTTCCGGTCGTACTTATGTATATCAGGCTATGCGTGTAACCGGCGCGGCAGATCCGACCCGTCCCCTTTCTGAGACCTTAAAGGGCAAGCTGCCTCAGAGAAAGCTGGTAAATGGCGCTGCCAGCGGATACAGCTCCTACGGAAACCAGATTGGACTGGCAACCGGCTATGTAAAGGAGATTTATCATCCGGATTATGCGGCAAAGCGTATGGAGATTGGCGCTGTTATGGGCGCAGCTCCGAGAAAATATGTAAAACGTCTGAACTCTGATCCCGGCGATATGATTGTTCTTCTGGGCGGACGTACCGGTCGTGACGGTATCGGAGGCGCTACCGGTTCCTCTAAGGTTCATACAGAGGCTTCCATTGAAGTTTGCGGCGCAGAGGTTCAGAAAGGAAATGCACCTACAGAGAGAAAGATTCAGAGACTGTTCCGCCGTCCGGAGGTTTCCAGCATAATCAAAAAGTGCAATGACTTTGGTGCTGGCGGTGTTTCTGTAGCGATTGGTGAGCTGGCTGCAGGACTGCAGATTGATTTAGACAAGGTTCCGAAAAAGTACGCAGGTCTGGACGGCACAGAGATCGCCATTTCCGAATCTCAGGAGCGTATGGCTGTCGTTCTGGATCCGGCAGACGTAGAAAAATTCCTGGCATTTTCCGCAGAGGAAAACCTGGAGGCAATTCCGGTTGCAGTAGTAACTGAGGAGCCGCGTCTTGTTATGCATTGGAGAGGAAAAACCATTGTTGATATCAGCCGAGCATTCCTGGATACCAACGGCGCTCATCAGGAAGCAAGCGTAGTTCTGGAAACACCTTCACAGGAGGGGACTCCTTTTGCAAGAAATGATATTGGGGATGTAAAAGAAGCATGGCTGAAGGTGCTGGCTGATCTGAACGTATGCTCTCAGAAAGGCCTTGTAGAGATGTTTGACGGTTCCATCGGTGCAGGAAGCGTATTTATGCCTTACGGCGGAAAATATCAGCTGACAGAGACACAGGCCATGGTTGCCAAGCTTCCGGTGCTGAAAGGAAAAACAGATACCGTTACCATGATGAGCTATGGTTTTGATCCGTATCTGTCCAGCTGGAGCCCGTATCATGGTTCCATTTATGCCGTAATTTCTTCTGTAGCAAAGATTGTGGCAAATGGCGGTGATTACAGCAAGATCCGTTTCACCTTCCAGGAATACTTTAAGCGCATGACAGAGGATGCTTCCCGTTGGGGCGCTCCGTTTGCAGCTCTGTTAGGTGCATATAATGCACAGCTGGGCTTTGGCCTTCCGTCCATTGGCGGAAAGGACAGTATGTCCGGTACTTTTAATGATGAAAAGCACGGTGAGATCAATGTTCCGCCGACACTGGTTTCCTTTGCTGTAGATGTGGCAAGCAGCAGACATATTATTACTCCTGAACTGAAAAAGGCCGGAAATAAGCTGGTAGTATTCCGCATTGAAAAGGATCCGTATGATCTGCCGGTTTACAGCCAGATTCTGGATGGATATGCAAAGCTTCATGAGGATATTAAGGCAGGACGGATTATTTCTGCGTATGCAGTAGAAGGACACGGACTGGCTGAGGCTGTCAGCAAGATGGCATTTGGCAACCGCATGGGCGTTAAGATTGAGCACAATGTGGATCCGAGAGACTTCTTTGCACCGGGCTGGGGCAACATTGTATGTGAGGTTCCGGACGGCATGGTAGGACAGCTGGCTATTACTTACACTGTAATTGGTGAAGTAACCGACCGCGATGGATTTGAGTACGGCCCTGTTACGATTTCCATGGATGAGGCTTTGAAGAACTGGACGGAGACACTGGAGGATGTATTCCCAACAAAATCCGGTGTAAAACAGACTCCGGTTCAGAATGAGCTTTACAAGGCAGACAAGGTATATGTATGCAGCCATAAGCTGGCTCAGCCGACGGTATTTATTCCTGTATTCCCGGGAACCAACTGTGAGTATGACAGCACCAAAGCTTTTGAGCGGGCCGGTGCCAAGGTTGTAACACGGGTATTTAAGAACATGACTGCTTCCGATATTCGGGAGTCTGTAGAAGAATACAAGAAAGAAATTGCAAAGGCACAGATTGTGATGTTCCCGGGAGGCTTTTCCGCAGGCGATGAGCCAGAGGGAAGCGCAAAATTCTTTGCAACCGTATTCCGTAACGCAGTCATCAAGGATGAGATTGAGAAGCTGTTAAATGAAAGAGACGGCCTGATGTTAGGTATCTGTAATGGTTTCCAGGCACTGATTAAATTGGGACTGGTTCCGGAAGGAAAGATTGTAGAGCAGAGGGCAGATTCTCCGACTCTGGCGATGAACACCATTGGCCGCCATATTTCCAAGATGGTATATACCAAGGTTGTTTCCAACAAGTCCCCGTGGCTGCAGAAGGCAGAGCTGGGCGGTGTATACTGCAATCCGGCTTCTCATGGTGAGGGACGTTTTGTAGCAAATGAGCAGTGGCTGAAAACTCTGTTTGCTAACGGACAGGTTGCCACTCAGTATGTAGATGATGAGGGCAATCCGACTATGGATGAATTCTGGAATCCCAATGGCTCCTATATGGCCATTGAAGGAATTACCAGCCCTGACGGACGTATTCTGGGCAAGATGGCCCACTCCGAACGCCGTGGCGATTCCGTAGCCATCAACATTTACGGCGAGCAGGATCTGAAAATCTTCGAAAGCGGCGTAGAATACTATACGCGTTAAGCATGAGCCGTGCGACAAAAAGTCCCCTGGCGCTCCCGTTGTGCTTGCACAAAAGGGAGAGCCAGGGGACTTTTTGTCATAGGGCGAAGCCCGCGACCGAGATGAAGCGAAGCGGAATCGAGGTAGGAGCACGGCGAAGAGAGAGGGCGCTCCCGTTGTGCTTGCACAAAAGAAATTATTTTAAAAAGTGAAAGAAAAATGTAAGGCAAATTAAGAGAATCGTTCTTGAAGTCTCTGAATAAAATGATATTATTTAACTGAATTACGATTCAGTAATAGGACAGAAAACGGAGGCAGAATATGAATAAAATTACGAGATTCTTATCGCTGTGCTGCGCAGTGGCAGTTCTGGCTGGTATTTCCGGCGCAGGCGTTTTGTCTGCAAGAGCCAGCACTGATAATGGACAGCCAGCAGAGTCAACGGCAGAAACAGCAGCAGAAACGACGGAAGCACCGGTAAAACCGGCGCCGACAGAATTTGCGCATATTTATGAATGCGCCATTTCCGGCGATCAGATTGTGATAGATGGTCAGATGGAGGGAAGCTTTTCCGATTCTGCTTATTATGATAATTATTTATATTTATTTGAGCAGAAGCCGTACCAGCGTGATTTGAAGGGACGTACCGATTATGCGGCCTGGATCACCAAGGGCGATGCTCTGCATTTTTCTATTCCTTTAAATCACGGCACTCAGTCGGATCGCCTGTATTCCAGCTTTGTAGTAGCAGTTTATGATGGTGAGGAGTATATTCAGGTTAGCAATGAGGTTTATGTAACAAACCCTGAGGTTATGGCCAAGTATACAGAGCCCTATAAAACCGGACAGACGAAAAAGGGACTGCTTATTCAGACAACCCAGACCATGATTGCAGATGCCTTTGAACTGGGAGTAAACCATGTGATTGTCAACATTCCCTTCAGCCATATTCTGGGCAGTGGTATTGATTATACGTATGATGGAAGAACCTACCACTTCAGCAGCGATGTGCTGGCCGTGTATGATGATACCATTCGAAGAATGTCAGAGAAAAACATGACCGTAACAGCGGTTCTTTTAAATGACTGGAACAATGCAACCCCCCAGCTTTATTATCCCGGGGTAACAAGACAGCCAGCGGGTACGGCAAATTATTATGGATTCCATGTGGCGACAGAGGAGGGCTTTGAAACCTTAAAGGCCATAGCGGCATTTTTGACAGAGCGCTACAGCAGTCTTCAGTCCCCCTATGGCCGTGTTTCAAACTGGGTGATTGGAAATGAGATCAACAACCAGCTTTGGAACTACATGGGGCCTATGAGCCTGGAGCAGTATATGGAGGAGTATGTGCGGGCATTCCGTGTATTTTATACAGCGATTCGCAGTACCAGCAGTACCAGCCGGGTGTTCTTTTCCACAGATTATAACTGGCTGCATGAGGCGGACGGCCGTTTAAAATACAATGCAAAGGATGTTCTGGATACCTTTAACAGCATGGTGGTTCCGGGAGGTCCTATGGACTGGGAACTGGCATACCATCCCTATTCTATTCCCATGGTGGAGCCGGAATTCTGGAATGATGCGGAGACAGGACTGATTAAAAACAATGCCAGCTCTCCGGTTGTCAACATGATTAACCTGAATGTTCTGACGGATTATCTCCAGCAGCCGCAGTTTTTGATGCGGAGCGGAAAGCCACGTCATGTGATTTTATCAGAGCAGGGCTTTACCTCACAGAGTCACAGTCGCGGAGAAGTAGAAGAGCTTCAGGCTGCCGCCATTGCCTATGCCTATTATCTGGCAGACAGCAATCCTTTGATTGATGCCTTTATTATGAGCCGTCAGGTGGACGCTCCTTCTGAGGTGGCTGCCTCCTGCAGCTTTGGACTTTGGTCCTGCGATATGAGCAAGCCCAATGATATTGTTCCGACTATGCGGAAGCAGTCATGGACCGTTTATAAAAACATTGATGACAGAAAACGGACACTGGAGACAACAGAGAAGTATAAAAAATACATTGGAATTGAAAAATGGAGCGATGTGATTCCTGATTTTAAGTGGAAAAGTCAGGAAAAGTAACAGAGAAAATAAAAGAAATCGGAGGGGATATGGAACTGAAAACAGAGCGTCTGTGCCTGCGTCCCATAACCAGGAAGGATCTGAGGGCGGTTCTGGCCTATGCCTGTGACTTAAGCAATGCAGAATATATGGTTTATTATCCGAAAACGGAACAGGAAGCGGTTTCCTATGTGGAAGAAACCGCTTCTCAGTGGGAAGAGGAAGAGCCGATTACCTATGAATTTGCGGTGCTTCTGGACGGAGAGATGATTGGAACAGTCTCTCTCTGGCTGGAAGAGGCTGACGGAGTAGAAATTGGCTGGATTTTAAACCGTCACTACTGGGGCTGCGGCTATGGAACCGAAGCAGCGGCGGCAGTTCTGCGATTTATGTCAGAAGAGCTGGGGATTTCTTCCTGTATCTCGTGCTGTGATACCAGAAATATAGCTTCCGTAAGGATGATGGAGAAACTGGGAATGAAAAGGATCCTGCAGAGAACCCGGATTTATGAGCGGCGGGGAGAAGCTGCACAGGAATATGTGTATCGGTGGACTGTCTGAAATTTAAAAATTTCAGACAGTTTTCTTTTTCAGGATCTTGACATACGCCCCTAATTCAAGTATGATTTTCCGTAACAAAATCATACGAGGAGATAACCGATTATGAAAAAGGTAGTTAAGTTTGGCGGCAGCTCTCTTGCGAGTGCCCGTCAGTTCAAAAAAGTAGGAGATATTATTCGTTCAGATAAAGCAAGACGCTATGTGATTCCTTCTGCTCCTGGAAAACGCAGCAGCAAGGATGAAAAAGTGACAGACATGCTATATGCCTGCTATGATGCGGCTTCTACCGGCGGAAGCTATAAAAAGCTTCTGAATAAGATTAAGGATCGGTACCACGAAATTATCAACGGTCTGGATTTGAATTTGAATCTGGATCACGAGTTTGAGAGAATTGAAGAAAACTTTCTTGGCGGCGCAGGCCGTGATTATGCGGCATCCCGGGGAGAATACCTGAACGGTATTGTGATGGCCAACTATCTGGGATATGAATTTATCGATGCGGCTGAGGTAATTTTCTTTGATGATAAAGGCAATTTTGAGGCAGATTTAACCAACCAGGAGCTGGCAGAACGGCTGGAGCACGTAGACAGAGCTGTAATTCCCGGTTTTTATGGTTCAAAGCATGACGGCTCGATTAAAACCTTTTCCAGAGGCGGTTCCGATGTGACGGGATCTATTGTAGCCAGAGCCATTCATGCAGATTTGTATGAAAACTGGACAGATGTATCCGGCTTTCTGGTAACGGATCCCCGGATTGTTGAGGATCCTGAGGTAATTGAGACGATTACATACAAGGAGCTGCGAGAGCTGTCCTACATGGGTGCAAGCGTTCTCCACGAGGATGCAATTTTCCCTGTCAGAAAAGAAGGAATCCCGATCAATATCCGCAACACCAATAAGCCGGAGGACAAGGGAACTCTGATTGTAGAAAGCACCTGCAGAAAGCCTCATTATACTATTACCGGTATTGCAGGAAAAAAGGGCTTTTGCGCAATCAATATTGAAAAGGCTATGATGAACGCTGAGGTGGGCTTTGGCAGAAAAGTGCTTCAGGTATTTGAAAAGTACGGTATTTCCTTTGAACATATGCCTTCCGGCATTGATACCATGACCATTATGGTTCATCAGGATGAATTTGTAGAGTACGAACAGTCTGTAATTGCAGGCATTCATCGTGCAGTAGAGCCGGACAGTGTAGAACTGGAGTCAGATCTGGCGCTGATTGCAGTAGTTGGCCGGGGAATGAAGGCAACCAGGGGAACTGCCGGAAGAATTTTCTCTGCTCTGGCTCATGCCCGTATCAATGTAAAGATGATTGATCAGGGATCCAGTGAGCTGAATATTATCATTGGCGTTAGAAATGATGATTTTGAGTCTGCGATTCGGGCAATTTACGATATTTTTATTACAGCTGAAATTTAAAACAACCGGGAGACAACAGGGGAGAGGCACAATGCCTTTCTTCCGGTTGTCTCTTTCACAAAAAGGAGATTTTCCATGAAAAAGATTCATGGCGCCGGGACGGCAGCGGCGAAGGGGCAAAAAACTGCCGGATCAGAGGCCTGCAGAAAGCATTCTTCCGGGAGGAGGCTTCTTTGTGTCTTGCTTATGGGAGCGGTTCTGGCCGGATGTGCAGGGCCGTCGACCCGTGTGATTGTCCGAAGCGAGACAGGAAGCAATCATGAGCTTCCGGAAGAGATCCCTGTTTTGGAAGAGGTCAATCCCTATTATATTCAGGAATCTCTGACTGTTTTATCAGAAACGTCCAGGTACGGAGGCAGCAGGGGAGAGAGGGATGCAGTGAAATATATTCAGCAGCTTCTGGGGGATTACGGATATCAGGTAGAAATTCAGAGATTTCGTTACGAAACTGAGTTTGGGGTCCGGACAGGAACGAATGTGGAGGCTGTGCGGGAGGCTTCGTCGAGAGATTCAGATATTCTGGTGATCTGCAGCAACCATGATACTGCAAAGGAAAGTCCCGGAGCCAATAACAATGGTTCAGGAACAGCAGCGTTTCTGGAAACAGCCCGCCTGCTTTCCAGAATTCCTACGGACACAGAGCTGCGGTTTGTCAGCTTCGCCCAGTGCGGAAGAGAGCGGCTGGGAGCCCGCCATTATGTGGAAAGTCTGAGAAAGCGGGAGCGGGAACGGATAGTAGGTGTTGTAGAATTGGATCAGATGGGACATGTGTCAGATGACGAGATGGTTTTGGGAACTGTGGACGGCGGTTCTGTTTACACAGGTGATCTGCTTCGAACAGTATCCAGAAAGGTTCTGGGAGATTCCTGGCCTTATGTCTGCAGAACAGAGGGAAGTATCGGCGCCTTTGTCCGTGACGAGATACCGGCAGTATCGATTTCTCAGAAGTGGAACGGCTATGAAAACGGAACTCCCCTAGATTTGCCGGAGACTGTGGACGTAGAGCAGGTGGCACAGGCTGTTGATGTGATCTGCGGGATGGCTCTTGAAATGATGAGTACAGATACTCCGTCTATGATGGCGAAGGCTCATTCCTACAATGACAGAGATTATGCTTTTGTTCAGAAAAAGGATACGCCTGCCTGGTTTGGAGAAAGTCCGGAATTTGTTCAGACAGAAACCGGAAGAACGGGAATACTGAATGGAATCAATACGGATGCATCTGGGCGGCAGGTAGAAAAATATCAGTTTCGCATGAAATGGTTTGATGTAGACCAGATTATCCTGACGGATTATTATTTTACTGATGGAGGGCTTTCTCTGATTTCAGTGGAGGGGGAAGAGGCAGGCATTGAGTTTGATGATATGAAAAAGCGCATTACGGAGCTTTATGGAGAGCCAATAGGGGAAAACAGCGGTCCCAATGGAACGGAATATGACTGGACAGATCCGGTTTATCACAAATTTTTTGCACTGATTCCGGAAACAGAGGGTTATGATCTGGAAATCAGGGAATACTGGACAGATAAGACGGTCTATGAACAGCGCAGTCCCAAAGGACAGATCCTGGCCTCGGAAAAAGAGGATCCCCGCTGCGATGTGCTTTCTGACCTGATTTTTGATATTCTTCCGGAAGATGGGGACGAAATCATAGAATCTGTAAGCTATTATACAGATGGGGTCGGTGGCAGCGCCGGATATGTGGAATATGGGAATGAAAATGCAGACGGAACCAGCATGAGCGGTATTGACGGGGAAGGAGGGCAGGAAAACAGCCGTTTTTACTGGAGGATGTCTGTGGATTTGGAGGATGCTCTGGACAGGACAGGAAACTGGAGGAACAGGACGGAAACCATACGGATGCTTACCGGCCTGTACGGGGAAATTCTGGAGCAGTCTGCGATTTTGAAGCAGGAAGACGGCTCAGAGCAGGGAACCTATGGAGCTTCCTTTGCGGCCAGGTTTCCTGAAGCAGAAGAGGAGCCGATTCCCGAAGCAAAAAAGCAGCCTCAGGCACCGGTAACAAGAGTCGGCGTTGCGCCTGGGGAAGCAGGTGAGGAAGCGGCGCCGCCGGATTTCAAAACAGCATTTCAGATGTACGTGCTGGCAGAACGGTCGGAAAAGGCACCGGAAAGCTGGAGCAGCCGGATAGATTTTTTCCGTCAGTTTGAGGAGCTGGAGGCCTACCGCAGCCGGGTACGGACCAATCTGAATATGCCTTCGGAGGTAGGAGCGTATGCTGGAGAAGATTGATTTATCGAGAAAGGCAGAAAAAGAGGTTTACAGACAGGCAAAGGAAACCTATGGTCCCAGGCTGGGCTTGGCTCAGAGAAGGCTGAAGGAGGCAGGGATTCCGGTATTGATTCTGTTTGATGGAATGGATGCCGCCGGGAAGGGAACGCAGATTAACCGACTGATTCAATTTCTGGATCCTCGGGGCTTTGATGTGTATGCCAGCAGCCGGGTGACAGAGGATGAAGCCATGCGCCCGTTTCTGTGGAGATTCTGGACACTGACGCCGGAAAATGGCCGTATTGCGGTTTTTGATCGAAGCTGGTACCGAAAGGTGCGTGAAGACCGTTTTGAGGGCAGAACGGCGAAAAAAGAGCTTGCAGAGGCATTCCGTGACATTTGCTCTTTTGAAAAGCAGCTTACGGACAGCAAGGCTGTGATTATCAAGCTGTTTCTCTATATTTCCAGAGAGGAGCAGAAAAAGAGGTTTAAAAAGCTGGAGGAGTCTGGAGAAACGGCATGGAGAGTGACGAAAGAAGACTGGAAACGGAATGAGGACTATGACAGATATCTGAAGATCAACGAGGAAATGCTGGAGCGGACAGACACAGAGTATGCGCCCTGGACAATCATTGAGGCAACCGATAAGTCCTATGGCGCTATGAAGATTTTAAAAACCGTGACGGAAACTCTGGAGGATGCTCTTGCAAAGACGGCAGAGGAGGAACGGCTGAAGGAGGAGAAAAAGAAGGCGGCAGAAACGCTTCTGAAGGCTGGTGAAAATCCGGCAGAGAACAGCAGGTATCAGAACGGGGTTCTTTCAGGTATTGATTTATCTAAGACCATGCCCCGGGAGACTTACAAAAAAGAAATTGATCGGCTTCAGAAAAAGCTGGAGCTGCTTCACAGTGAGCTGTACCGGCTGAGAATTCCGGTAGTTCTGGGCTTTGAAGGCTGGGATGCAGGCGGCAAGGGAGGTGCGATCCGGCGTCTGACCAGCCATCTCGATCCCAGAGGCTACCAGGTATGTCCGACAGCAGCGCCCAATGATATCGAAAAAAAGCATCATTATCTGTGGCGTTTCTGGAATCATATGCCAAAGGCCGGCCATATTGCCATTTTTGACAGAACCTGGTATGGGCGGGTTATGGTGGAGCGGATTGAAGGCTTTTGCAGGGAAGAGGAGTGGCGGCGTGCCTATCAGGAGATCAATGAGATGGAGTCCCATCTGGTTAATGCAGGCGCGGTAGTTCTCAAATTCTGGCTGCAGATTGACAAGGATGAGCAGAAGCGCCGGTTTGAGGAACGGATGCGGATTCCGGAAAAGCAGTGGAAGATTACAGATGAGGACTGGAGAAATCGGGAAAAATGGGATCAGTATGAGCTGGCTGTCAATGAAATGCTGGTTCGAACCTCTACCACCTATTCCCCGTGGATTGTGGTAGAAGGGAACTGCAAATATTATGCCAGAGTCAAGGTTTTGCGCACAGTGGTAGAGGCTCTGGAAAAGAAAATTGCGCAGGTAAAACAGGAAAAATAGTAACTGTTCAGAAAGAAGCCGTACCGCAGAAACGGGCAAGTGCCCGCTGGGGAAGGCAGGTATGAAAACGGGAGGAGAAAACACAGATTATGAGTCGGGTTGCAGTGATAGGAGGCGGAGCAGCCGGAATGCTGGCGGCCATTGCGGCGGCAGAACACGGCCATCAGGTGCAGCTTTTTGAGAAAAACGAGAAGCTGGGGAAAAAAATATATATTACAGGAAAGGGACGGTGCAATGTTACCAACGCCTGTGATACAGAGGAGCTGTTTGCAGCGGTTGTACACAATCCCAAGTTTCTTTACAGCAGCTTTTACAGCTTTACAAACCAGGATATGATGGAACTGGTGGAAAGAAACGGCTGCCCCCTGAAAACAGAACGGGGCGGACGGGTATTTCCTGTTTCAGATAAGTCATCAGATGTAATCCGGGCGCTGACTGTGTGTTTAAAGAATGCAGGAGTTCAGGTAAGGCTTTATGAGGAGGTAGATTCTGTAGAAACCAGAGATGGAAGGGTGTCTGGTATTCGTCTGAAAAAAACAAGAGAGATAGTTTCGGCTGATGCAGTGATTGTGGCTACGGGAGGCCTTTCCTATCCCTCTACAGGATCTACAGGAGACGGGTACCGGTTTGCGGAAAAAACGGGACATACGGTAACCGATCTGTCTCCGGCCCTGGTTCCCTTTGAGACTGCAGAGCCAGTGGGAAGGGATTTGCAGGGACTTGCTCTGAAAAATATACAGGCAAAGATTCTGAAGGGAAAAAAGGTTCTTTATGAGGAGTTCGGGGAAATGCTGTTTACGCATTTTGGAGTCAGCGGGCCGGTGCTGCTGTCAGCCAGCAGCTACGGAGCAGCGCAGCTGAAAAAGGGGCCGCTGACGCTTTCTTTAGACTTAAAGCCAGCGCTTTCGGAGGAACAGCTGGATGCCAGAATTCTCAGGGATTTTGAGGAGCAGAAAAACAAACAGTACAAAAATTCCCTCTCCCGTCTTCTTCCGGCAAAAATGATTCCGGTGATAGTGGAAAGAAGCGGTATTGATCCCGATAAAAAAATCAATGAAATTACAAAAGAGGAGCGCCGACGGATCGTGCAGGCTGTTAAGGATTTCAGGCTGACCTTAACGGGGCTCAGAGGCTACAAGGAAGCGATTATTACTCAGGGAGGCATTTCCGTCCGGGAAATCAATCCGTCTACCATGGAGTCAAAGCTGGTAAAAGGTCTGTATTTTGCAGGTGAGGTTCTGGATCTGGATGCGGTGACAGGTGGATATAATCTTCAGATCGCCTGGTCTACAGGACATCTGGCAGGAAGCTCTGTGGAATAACGAAGGCGCCTCAGAGGCCGTTGTCAGGGATTTCAGAGACTTACAGAATGCACCATAGACGCGAAAAAAGAGAATACATAACAGACAGCATAAAGGAGCAGATCAAGAATTATGGAGCAGAAATCATTTAATATTGCAATTGATGGTCCGGCTGGCGCCGGAAAAAGCACCATTGCCCGGCTGGCGGCAAAACGGCTGGGATTTGTCTATGTGGATACTGGTGCCATGTATCGGGCGATCGCCCTGTATTTTTTAAGAAAGGGAATTCGTCCTGAGGATGTGCAGACGATTGCCAGTCTGGTTCAGGGCGCGGAAATTACGATTCGCTATGTAGACGGAACCCAGCAGGTTATTTTAAACGGGGAGGATGTGTCAGGACAAATCCGCACAGAGGAGGTTGGAAACATGGCTTCTGCTACCAGCGCCATTCCGGCAGTGCGGGCTCATCTTCTGGAGCTTCAGAGAAACCTGGCGGCCAGCGCCAACGTAATCATGGACGGCCGTGACATTGGAACCTGCATTCTTCCGGATGCGGATGTAAAGATTTTCCTGACGGCCAGCACCTCTGTTCGTGCCATGCGCCGGTATAGAGAGCTGCAGGAAAAAGGAATGATGTGTAATCTGGAAGAAATTGAGCAGGATATTATTGAACGGGATGCCAGGGATATGAACAGAGAGACGGCTCCTCTGAAGCAGGCGGAGGATGCCATGCTTCTGGACAGCTCTGACATGACACTTGAGCAGGTGGTGCAGGCTATTCTTGAGGCGGCCTTTTCCCGCGGACTTGCACCTGGCTCACAAAAAGCCTCTGACCATGCAGATTCCGAAGCCGGACAGACAAAGGAGGAAGTCTGATGGAAGTGATTGTTGCAAAGACAGCAGGCTTCTGTTTTGGAGTCAAGCGGGCTGTGGAACAGGTTTACGAGCAGATTGAAAAGGCAGAGCGCCCGGTTTATACCTTTGGACCCATTATTCACAACGAGCAGGTAGTGGAGGATCTGGCGCAAAAGGGCGTCCGGGTAATTGACACAGAAGAGGAACTGGAAACGGTTCGCGATGCGATTGTGATTATCCGCTCTCATGGAGTTGGAAAGCATATTTACGATCTGCTGGAACGAAACGGCGTTACTGTGGTAGATGCCACCTGTCCTTTTGTTAAAAAAATCCACAGGATTGTCCAGGAGCAGCAGGCGGCGGGCCGGCGGGTCATCATTGTGGGGAATCCTGATCATCCGGAGGTACAGGGGATCCGGGGATGGGGAGATGAGGGCACTTTGGTGGTAGAAAACGCAGATCAAATCGAGAATTTGCCGGTTTCCACAAAGGATAAGCTGTGCGTTGTGGCCCAAACGACATTTAATTACAATAAATTTCAAGATTTAGTTGAAAAATTTGAGAAAAAGGGTTATGATATACTTGTTTTAAATACGATTTGCAATGCAACACAGGAAAGACAAGTGGAAGCTAAGCGTATTGCTTCTGAAGTGGACGCTATGATTGTAATAGGAGGCAGAAATAGCTCCAACACACAGAAACTCTACGAGATATGCCGAAAGGAATGTAAGAACACTTACTTTATCCAGACACTAGGCGATTTCAACCCTGAATGTGTGAATTCTGTGCGCAGCGTAGGTATTACAGCGGGGGCATCTACCCCCAATCAAATTATTGAGGAGGTTCATACTAATGTCAGAATTAAGTTTTGAACAAATGTTGGAGGAATCATTAAAAACCATACGTACAGGAGAGATTGTCACTGGTAAAGTAATCGATGTGAAAGATGATGAAATCGTCCTGAATATAGGTTATAAGTCTGACGGTATTATTCCGAGAAGCGAATATACCAATGATTCCAATGCAGATTTAAGAAATCTGGTACAGGTTGGCGACGAGATGGAAGCCAAGGTAGTAAAGGTAAACGACGGCGAGGGCCAGGTTGCTCTGTCCTATAAGAGACTGGCTGCCGACAAGGGCAACAAGAGACTGGAAGAGGCATTTGAGAACCATGAGGTTCTGACTGCAAAGGTTGCACAGGTTCTGGACGGCGGTTTAAGCGTTCTGGTAGACGAGGCCAGAGTATTTATTCCGGCAAGTCTGGTATCTGATACTTACGAGAAGGATCTGACCAAATACGCTGGTCAGGAGATCGAGTTCGTAATTACTGAATTCAATCCGAAGAGAAGAAGAGTGATCGGTGACAGAAAGCAGCTGATGGTTGCTAAGAAGGCTGAGATGCAGAAAGAGCTGTTCGAGAGAATCCACGTTGGTGATACCGTAGAGGGCGTGGTAAAGAACGTAACAGACTTTGGTGCATTTATCGATCTGGGCGGAGCAGATGGACTGCTTCATATTTCTGAGATGTCCTGGGGACGCGTAGAAAACCCGAAAAAGGTATTTAAAGCTGGTGAGCAGGTACGCGCTCTGATTAAGGATATCAGCGGTGAGAAGATTGCTCTGAGCCTGAAGTTCCCGGAGGAGAATCCGTGGGTAAAGGCAGCAGATAACTATGCTGTAGGAAACGTAGTAACCGGTCGTGTTGCACGTATGACTGACTTCGGCGCATTTGTAGAGCTGGAGCCGGGCGTAGACGCTCTGCTTCATGTATCTCAGATTTCCAGAGAGCATGTTGAAAAACCGGCAGACGTACTGAGCATCGGTCAGGAGATCGAGGCTAAGGTTGTTGATTTCAACGGTGAAGATCACAAGATCAGCCTGAGCATGAAGGCTCTGCAGGCAGCTCCGGAGCAGGCAGATGTTGCAGACGTTGATATTGACGCTGTAGCAGATGCAGAATAAAACCCACAAGGTTTGAATAGGATAAGATAATAAGGATTTTTCAGGCGGGATTTTCGTAAGAAAATCCCGCCTCCTTTTGTAAGGACTGTTCTCCAATTGCGGAGCTTTATGAACACAAAAGAGAGGCGGTAAAGGAAAAAAAGCTGTGTCTGATTCCGCAGCTGCTGGAGGGATTGCCCTATCGTTTCTTTGCAACCAGCTCCATTGACGCCCTGATTCATGCGGTGGAGTCCAGTCTTTTTCCTAAGGTGACACCCTATACGGAGCTGTTTGGATACAAAGCAATTGAGGAAATTATCCGCGGATATCAGGTGATTGCAGAAAGGGGAGAGGAGGCAAGAAAGGAGCTTTTGAACCAGTTCCTGACAGCAAGCAATTTTGCGGGTCTTGCCTTTGGAACCGCAGGCTGCGCAGCAGTTCATGCTATGAGCTATCCGCTGGGAGGAACCTTCCATGTGGCTCACGGAGAAGCGAATTATGCTGTGTTTATTGGCGTTATGAAAAAATACATGGAAATCCGGCAGGATGGAAAAATTCAGAAGCTGAATCACTTCCTTTCAGAGCTCCTTGGATGTTCCTATGAGGAGGGTGTTCATACAGTAGTGAATGCGCTGGCGATTGTATCCGGAATTGTCTGCGACGGGCGAAGGCATCCTGCGCGGCCAAGATTGCTTCTTCTGTGGACGCAGCGATTCTGGGCTACAATATGTATAAGCGAGGACAGGAATTCCGCCGCGGAGACGGAATTGTGATGCAGAATATCGAGGAAACGATCCGGGGAATTGGCCGGCTGGGAAAAGACGGTATGAAAGAAACAAATGAAGAAATTATCAAGTTAATGGTTGGAGAATAAGCATTGACAGGGGGTATCCGTCAAAAAACGGATACCCCTTTTGTGTTATGAAGAAACACGCAATTCTATATTGACATATAATATTATATGCTGTATAGTATTAGTAACAGGATATTATATAACATATAATATCGCCTGAGAAACAATATGAGATGAAGGATAATACACAGAAAGGCGGGCCGGATATGATTTTTAATACAGGAGCAGCGCTTTTGGATGCCATTGTGCTGGCAGCTGTGTCCAGGGAGAAGGAAGGGACATACGGATATAAGATTACCCAGGATGTACGGGAAGCGATTGATATTTCTGAATCAACGCTGTATCCGGTGCTGAGGCGGCTGCAGAAGGAAGCGTGTTTGGAAACGTATGATATGGCCATTGATGGAAGAAACAGAAGATATTACCGGATTACGGAAAGCGGGAGACTGCAGCTGAATCTTTATCGGAGTGAATGGCATGTGTATTCTGAGAAAATATCCAGAATCCTTGAGGAGGCTAAGGTATGAGAAGAGCAGAATTTATGAAAGAGCTGGAATACCTGCTGCAGGATATTCCCGATGAGGAAAAGGAAGAGGCACTGGCTTATTATCGGGATTATCTGGAGGAAGCCGGTGATGAAAATGAAGAGCAGGTGATCCGGGAATTTGGAAGTCCGGAACGGGTTGCAGCGATTATTCGAAGCGATCTGGACGGCAATTTGGAAAACGGAGGAGAGTTTACGGAATCCGGGTATCAGGACGAGCGTTTCCGGGAACCGAATTACCAGGTTGCTAAGCGGATGGATTTGCCAGAGAAGAGTGCCTGGCAGCAGGAGGGAACTCATTGGCAGGAAGGAAGTTCCAGGCAGGAAAACAGAGGATATTCTGAAAACTGGAAGCAGCAGGACTTTAGGGACAGAATGTGGCTGAAGCGTCTTTTAAAGGTAGGACTTCTGCTGGTGATTCTGGGAGTGCTGGCTCCGATTTTACTGGGAGCAGGCGGAACCGTTCTGGGGATTTTGCTGGCAGCAGCGCTTCTTCTGGCTGGAGCTGTGGTTCTGATTGGAGTTCTTACAGTGACAGCTTGCCTGGGTGCAGCAGCTCTTCTGGTATGGGGAGCCGGTCTGATGTTTACAGAACCAGGAACAGGCATGATGGTTCTCGGAGCTGGTGTTGGAGCTCTGGGATTGGGGCTGATTGGAATTGTACTTTCTGTTCTGATTTATGGAAAATTTCTTCCCTGGTGCATTCGCGGTTTGGTTAATGGCATCAGCAGTCTGATCCATAGAGGAAAGTGGTGCGGACAGAAGGGCTGAAAAATGGAAAGGAGAGGAAGCCTTTGAAAAAATGGATGATAGGACTGGCGGCGGCTGGCGGAGTTTTCTGTCTGGCAGGAGTGGGAATGATTGCAGCTGGTGTTATGATGTATGGAACCGGGGGAAGACAGGCGCCTCCCTGGCTTGTCCGGATTGAAGAGGATTTTTCAGCTGTTTCGGAGGAGCTGGAGGAAATTCCTGAGTGTCCGATGGAAATTGCCGCAGGAGATACCGGATCTGGGGACAAGTCAGAAGGTGCAGGCACTGCAGGAACCGCAGGCGCAAATGAGAGCGCAGGGAATTCGGAAAGTGTCAAAACAGAGAGTTCGATTCCGAATGGTCAGATTTATGAAAATGTAAGGAGCCTGGAGCTGGAAACTGTGAGCGAACAGGTGCAGATAGTGGAAACTGAGGACCTGGAAGAAGGGCAGATTCAGGTGGTTCAGAGTGGAGATGGAGCAGATTATCGCGTTTATCAGGAAGGAGGAGAATTAAAAATTCGCCTGCCTCGAAATATTAGCAGAAATACGCCGGGGGACATCAAAATGAAAGCGCTGGTGATTTCCATTCCTGTTTCCTATGAATTTGATCAGATAGAGCTTGAACATGTGGCAGGAAGCCTTTATGCAGAAAGACTTTTTGCCAGAGAGCTTTCTGTGGAGATGATTTCTGGAACAGCAGATATTGCCGGAGGCAGTGTGAAGGAACTGGAGATTGAGTGTATATCCGGAAGCTGCCGATGCATGGCAGCTGCAGAATACAGCGCTACGGTGGAAAATATTTCCGGAGATACCAGTATTTGTCTGGCAGGAGCAGAGGATGATTTTGATTATGAAATTGAGGCTGGAGGCGGCAGTATTTATTTTAATGGGGAAGAGCAGAGGGCTTTTGAGAACAGCTGGAAGGAGAGCCATTTGAACCATCATACTGGCCGGGAGGTGGAGCTTAGCTGCGCCAGTGGAACAATTACGGTAGAATATGAGTGACTGTTCAGGAGGGCATCTTCTTGTCCGGCAAAGCCGGACAAGAAGCATCGGAGACAGTTACCAAAAAATAACAGAAATCAGGAGGAAAAGACATGGATATGAACAGAAAGCTGTATCGCTCAAATACAAACCGTATGATTTGCGGTGTATGCGGAGGAATTGGAGAATACTTAAATGTGGATCCTACGCTGGTTCGGTTGATCTGGGCCCTTGTGGCCTGCTCCGGAGCAGGCGTTGTGGCATATTTGCTGGCGGCAGTTATTATCCCCCAGGATCCGGGAAGCAGCTATTAAAGAAAACAGATATCAGCTTGGTGCAGAAAATGTTTTAAATCGGTAAAAACCGTATGAAATCAGAACATACAGGGCATACTCTTAGAAAATCATAAGGAGGATGCCCTGTTTTATGTCTAAGAATAAGAATAAACAACCATTTGACTGGAAAAATATGACACCGGAGGAAAAACTGAAATTTGAGATTGCAGAGGAGCTGGGCCTGAAGGATCGGGTTTTAGAGGGAGGCTGGAAATGTCTGACCTCTAAGGAAAGCGGGCGAATTGGAGGACTGATTGCCAGAAGGAAGCGGGAGTGGAAGCATTTGTCAGAGCAGGAACGTTCGGAGGAGCATTTGAAAAAAGAGAATGGTTAAGGGAAGCTGCGGGAGATGACTGGTACTTGTCAAATGCTCTGAAATTTTTTATAATGGGAAACGAATGAAAAACGAAGGGCTGCAGCAGGGAAAAGAAAACAGAATAGGAAACAAAACGATGGAAGAAAAGAAGTTAAGAACCGGATATACAACCGGAACCTGTGCGGCGGCTGCGGCAAAGGCAGCAGCCGTTTTTCTTTTGACAGGGAGAATAGCTGAGGAAGTTGAGGTGGAGCTTCCAGGCGGTACATTCTGCAGGCAGAGACTGGAGGTTCTAGGCGGAGGTGTTTTGCAGGCTGAAGGTGTGGAGCTTTCGGGGATTCCGGGAGCAGGCGTTTCGGAAAATCTGGCTCCGGGATGGGACAGCAAACGGCAGGTCAGCGGTTGGTTTGGCGTAAAAAAGGATGCGGGAGATGACCCGGATGTGACCCATGGCGCAGTGATCTACGCCCAGGCAGAACGTCTGGAGCAGAGAAAATGTCCGGAACGCTGCTATGAGCTGGATGAGTTTCCGGGAATATATGTAACCGGGGGACCGGGAGTCGGATTGGCAACAAGACCGGGGCTTTCCTGTCCTCCTGGATATTATGCCATCAATCCGGGGCCTCGCAGAATGATTCTGTCGGAAACAGCCCATGTATGTGCTGAGGCCGGGGAGACAGGGCCGATTTTAATTCGGATTGCGGTTCCGGAAGGAATTGGGCTGTCGGAAAAGACCTTTAATCCCAGACTGGGGATTGAGGGAGGGATTTCGATTCTTGGAACCACCGGAATTGTTAAGCCGATGAGCGAGGAAGCTTTAAAGGAAACCATTCGTCTGGATATACATATGCAGTCAGCAGCAGGAAACCAGGTGATTTTAATGGCTCCTGGCAATTACGGTGAAAAATTTTTTGAAACAGAAATGGGAATTTCTCCAGGAAAAGCTGTGCTTTGCAGCAACTATGTAAAGGCTGCGGTACAGATGCTTCAGGAGGAGGGCGTAAAAAAGGTTTTATTTGCCAGTCACGTGGGAAAGCTGGTAAAGGTATCTGCCGGTATGGAAAATACCCATTCCAGGTTTGGCGATGGCCGGATGGAACAGATGGAATGTTTGATACGGAGGGTGTACGGAGAGAAAATTCCTGATCGAGAAGGACTGTGCAGCCGTGTGCGGGAGTGTAATACAACAGATGAGGCGCTGAAATATCTTTTGGAAAAGGGGGTGGCTTCTCAGGTGCTGGAGGAAATGGCACAGGAGGCGCGCAGAGTTATGGAAGGCTGGAGCCGGGAGCTGGGCGGAGATTTGGAGGTGGCAGTGGCTGCTTTTTCTTCTGCCTGCGGGCTTACGAAATCGACAGAAAACGCAGCAGACTGTCTGAACCAGTGGAGACAGCAGGAAGGAACACAGCAATGAAGCTTGCAGTAATCAGTTTTACAAAAGCAGGAAGCGATGTATGCAGACATTTGACGGAGGAATTTCTCAGACGTGGAGGGGAATGCAGGGGTTATGTACCAGAAAAATATATAGAGGAGGGGTCAGGCCAGGACTTTATTTTTTCAGTGACGGAGCCAGTTGGAGATTGGACGGAAAAACAGTTTGCTTGGGCAGACGGACTGATCTACATAGGCGCTGCAGGAATTGCAGTGCGTTCCATTGCTCCATACCTGAAGGATAAGATGACAGATCCAGCTGTAGTGGTGGTAGATGATCAGGCTACATATGCCATTTCCCTGCTTTCCGGACATGTGGGAGGGGCAAATGCTTTGACAGAGATAACTGCCCAGATTGTGGGAGCGGTCCCGGTTATTACAACTGCTTCGGATATCAGAGGGCTGACTGCGATTGATGTTTGGGCCAGCAGCCGGGGACTCTTGATTTCTGACAGAATTCTTGCAAAGGAAACGGCAGCAGCCCTGGTCAATGGAGAACAGGTCGGTTTTTTCAGCGATTATCCTTTGGAGGATGGGGTGCCGGAAGGGTATCTTTCTAACAAAATATGCCGAAGAAATGTATGGATAACCTGTCGCTCTGCGGAAAATATTCCAGATCAGGAGGGAGCTTTGCCGGAAAACTGCAGCTTTTTAAGGTTGATTCCACGCTTTCTGTCTGTGGGAATTGGATGCAGAAAATATATATCTGAGGAAAATGTGGAGAAGGCGGTTTTTCAGGCCTTTGAACGGGCGCGCCTGGATATTCGGGCAGCAGGAATTTTGGCCAGCATTGATTTGAAGAAGGGGGAGGAAGGTATCCTGAAATTTGCAGAAAAGCAGTCTCTTCCATTTGTTACATTTTCTGCAGAGGAGCTGGAGGCTGTCAGCGGAAGCTTTACAGAATCAGAATTTGTCCGCAAAATAGCGGGAATCGGAAATGTCTGCGAACGGTCGGCTGTTCTGGCGGCCGGGGGCAGAGGAAGGCTGTGGATGAGAAAACAGTGTCTGGATGGGGTTACAGTAGCGATTGCAGAGGAAAGAAAAACAATAGGAGCAGAGCAGAAATGAAGCAGATAAAAAGCAGAGTGCTGATACTGGGAGGAACGTCAGAGGGGCGGGAGCTGTCCCGGTTTGCCCATGATATCGGACTTTCGGCAACTGTCAGCGTGGTATCTGGATACGGAGAGGAGCTTTTAGAGGAAACCAGATATGTAAAGGTTCATCAGGGAGCCCTTGATCGGGAAGAAATGGAACGCTTTTTTGAATGGATGAAGCCGGAGCTGGTATTGGATGCGACGCACCCTTATGCACGACAGGTTACAGAGCAGGCATCAGAGCTGTGCGGGAAGATGAAAATTCCCTACAGTCGGGTCCTTCGGGCTTCCCGGAACCGGAATGGGAAAGGGATTTTTCATGCCGAGGGGGCAGAACAGGCAGCAGAGATTTTAAAGCAGGATTCCCGCCCGGTGCTTTTGACCACAGGGAGTAAGGAGCTGGGAGTATTTGCGGAGGCGGAGTATTTAAAGGGAAGGCTGTTTGCGCGGGTTTTGCCGGATAGCCGGGTGATAAAAAGCTGTGAAGAAATGGGAATTCGGGGACCGGCTCTGATTGCCATGCAGGGGCCTTTTTCTGTGGAAATGAACCGGGCCATGCTGCGAAGCACGAAAGCTGGCTGGCTGGTAACAAAGGAATCAGGAAGCCGGGGGGGATTTGAAGAGAAGCTGCAGGCAGCAGAAGAATGCGGAGTATCCGTTATTATTTTGGACAGACCTGTTCAGGAGAATGGAATTTCTTTGGAGGAGGCCAGGGCGCAGATGCAAATTATGGCTGGAAAGACAGCACACGCAGCTGCAGAACCTTCAGAACAAACGGTTCATTTGACAGAGCAGGAGTTTTTTGGGAAGAAAGAGCTTTATCTTATCGGCATGGGAATGGGCGGTGCAGGACAGTTGACCCTGGAGGCAAAAAGGGCACTGGAGAGCTGTCAGCTTCTGTTTGGAGCGCCGCGGATGCTGAGGGATGTTGCTTCTCTGGCGCCAGAGGCAGAAAAGGTTCCGCTTTATCTGGCAGAGGATATCAGAAACTGGATGAAAAGCCACAGGAGAGAGAAAGAGAGCTTTCGCGCTGCTGTAGTTTATTCCGGAGACACGGGATTTTACAGTGGAAGCAGGCAACTTCTGGAGCTTTGGAAGAAGGAGAAAGCCGCGTGGCAGGTTACGGTTTATCCTGGAATTTCCTCTGTCTCTGCCCTTTGTGCAGAGCTGAAAACCTCCTGGGAGGATCTTTATCTGACCAGCGCCCATGGAAGAGACTGTGATCCGGCAGCCCTGCTGGAAAAGCATAAACGTGTATTTTTGCTGCTGGGAGGAAAGGAAACCCTGGCAGGACTTTGCAGGCGTCTTACAGAGTCTGGCTGGGGCCATGCCGGAGTCAGAGCAGGAATCTGTCTGGGCTATGAAAATCAGCAGCTTCTCCAAGATCGTGCAGACAGACTGCTTCACGTACAGGCAGAGGGGCTGGTATCTGTGATATTGGAAAAAGAATGGAGTGACACTACATATGAAGGATGAGGCATTTATCCGCGGGGCAATTCCCATGACAAAAAGCGAGGTGCGGGCAGTTTCTGTTTCCAGGCTAGAGCTGAAGCCGGAGGATATTCTGTATGATGTAGGAGCAGGAACAGGCTCTGTATCTGTGGAGGCAGCCCTTTTGATTCCCAGAGGCAGAGTATATGCCTTTGAGCAGAAGGAGGAGGGCTGCAGTCTGATACAGGCCAATGCACAGCGGCATGGGGTGAAAAATATAACGGTAGTTCAGGGAAAGGCTCCGGATACCTGGGAGGGGCTTCCGGCGCCGGACTGTATTTTTATCGGAGGGAGCGGCGGGAAAATGACGGAGGTTCTGGAACGGGCCTTTGCCCTGAATCCTTCTGTCCGTGTGGTAGTCAATGTTATTGCTTTGGAAAGTCTCCATCAGATCATGGAATATTGCAGGGCGAAAGAAGTCGAGCCGGAGGTATCCTGTATTCAGGTGTCAAGAGCCTGTGTCAGAGGACGGTATCATATGATGGAAGGTCAGAATCCCGTGTATGTGATTTCTTTTGGAGGTTTGCAGAAGGAAGTGAAAAAAGAGGAAGAGGAAAACGTGGCTGAAAAAAGGCAGATTCCCCGTATTCTGATTGCCTCACCGGCCAGCGGAAGCGGAAAAACGGTGATTACGGCAGGGCTTCTTTCGCTGCTGAAAAAGCGCGGCATCGCCTGCGCTTCTTTCAAATGTGGACCAGATTATATTGATCCCATGTTTCACCGGCAGGTTTTGGGAATTCCATGCTGCAATCTGGACAGTTTTTTCCTGGACAGAGAACAGGTCAGGAATCTGTTTCTGGAAAAAACAAAAGAGGCAGAGCTTGCAGTGACAGAGGGCGCTATGGGATATTATGACGGAATAGGAGGAACGACATTTCAGGCCAGCGCCTGGGAAATTGCGGATATTACGGAGACTCCGGTGATTCTGGTTGTAGATGGAAAGGGAAGCAGCCTGTCTGTGGCAGCCCAGATTCACGGTTTTTTGACCTTTCGTCCGGACAGCCGGATTGAGGGCGTTATTTTAAACAGAACTTCTCCGGAAATGGTGAAGCGGCTGAAGCCGCAGCTGGAGGCTTTGGGGATTTCCTGTATCGGCGCGGTTCCTGTCTGTGAGGAAGCAAAGCTGGAAAGCCGTCATCTGGGACTTACAATTCCTCAGGAGCAGGAAGCTCTCAGGGAACGGCTGGAGGCGCTGGGGGACAGGCTGGAGGAGTGGCTGGATATTTCGGAAATTCTGCGGATAGCCAAAGGCGCGCAGGCGCTTGTGGATGCAGCGAAAGAGAAGAAGGCTCCGGGTACAGTCCAGGAAATTCAGGCAAAGCCTCTGAGGCGAATGGGAGTTGCCCTTGATGAAGCTTTTTGCTTTTACTATGAGGAAAATCTAGAGTTTCTTCAGGAACATGGATGGGAGCTGGTTTTCTTCAGTCCGCTGCGGGATCAGCACCTTCCCCCGGCACTGGACGGAATTTTGCTGGGAGGAGGATATCCGGAGGTTTATGCAGGGCAGTTAAGTGCCAATGTGTCCCTGCGGACAGAGATTGCACAGGCGGCAGCGTCTGGTGTGAAAATTCTGGCGGAGTGCGGCGGATTTTTGTATCTTCACCAGAAGCTGGAGGGAATGGATCAAAAATTCTATCCCATGACTGGTGTGCTGGAAGGAGAGGGCTTCCGGAGAGAGCGTATGACCAGATTTGGATATATTTCTCTGGAGGACAGGGAAAACGGAACAGTGACCGGAACGTCAGGAAGCATCCGGGGACATGAATTCCATTATTGGGACAGCACGAATCCGGGAAGGGCCATGTATGCCAGAAAGCCAGCTTCCCAGAGAGGCTGGGACTGTATGATTCGGACCGAAACCATACTGGCAGGCTTTCCCCACCTGTATTACCGCTCTGCTCCGGAATGGATCCTGCAGTTTCTGAACAGGGAGGATGACCGATGATGCATTTGATTACCGGCGGAAGCGCCAGTGGAAAGTCAGCTTATGCAGAGAAAATGGCAGTGGGGGCCGGAGAAAAATCAAGATATTACCTGGCAACCATGAAGCCCTGGGGAAAGGAAGGACAGGAGCGGGTGGAGAAACACCGGAATATGCGGGCGGGAAGGGGATTTACAACCGTAGAATGCTATACCTGCATAGAACAGGCGGCCCTGTCCTTTGGAGAAGAGCAGCCGGAGAATCGAGTGATTCTTCTGGAATGTATGTCCAACCTGGCGGCGAATGAACAGTTTGAAGAAGGCGGCAGCGACCAGGAAATTCTTACCCGCATGAAGCGAGGAATCCGAAGCTTGCAAAAACAGGCGGAAACCCTTATCATAGTAACCAATGAAGTGTTTTCCGACGGGGTGTCTTATGAACCGGAGACAGTCCGTTATCTTCGGCTGATGGGAGAAATCAATGCTTTTTTGGCCCGGGAAGCCGATTGGGTAACGGAAGTTGTGTTTGGGATTCCTGTTGTATGGAAGTCGGGACAGAGGGAAAATGAAAACGAGGAATGAGACAGATATGAATGAGCAGAGAGAAAATGGGAAAATAGGTGGTCTGGCAGAAAGCCTTGTGATTGCATTTTCCATGTATTCCAGAATTCCCATGCCTATGGTTGCATGGACGGAAAAGGGAATGAAATATGCACTCTGCTTTTTTCCTGCAGTGGGGATCGCAGTTGGGGCTGCAGTGGCGGCATTTTGGCAGTTGTCCCGCCTTCTGGGACTGGGGGATTTGTCCCGCCTTTGCGTGGAAACTGCTCTGCCTCTTCTGATTACCGGAGGAATTCACATGGACGGATTTCTGGATACGGTAGATGCAAGAAGCTCCCATCAGAGCAGGGAGAGAAAGCTGGAAATTTTAAAGGATCCTCATGCAGGAGCATTTGCTATTGCAGGATGCGGCGTCTACCTGCTTTTTTATGCGGCCGCTTTTTCGGAGCTGAGTCCAGAGGCATTTCCCGGTATAGCAGGTGTTTTTGTAATGTCACGAGCATTAAGCGGTTACTCCGTTGTGACATTTCCAAAAGCAAAAAAAGACGGGCTTGTTACTGCCTTTGCAAAAGGCGCCAGCCAGGCGCCTACAGCTGTTTCTGGAATTTTGCTGTGCTGGCTTGCAGGTGGTTTTTTCTGGATTTTGCTTACTGGCGGACTTGTTATGGCTCTGGCAGCAGGGGCAGGGGCGGCAGCGGCATTCCTTTGGTATCGCTGCATGGCTCTTCAGGAATTTGGCGGAATTACAGGGGATCTGGCAGGATATTTTCTTCAAATGGCGGAGCTTTTTATGATAGGAGCAGCGGCACTTGCTGGATAACATGAGAAAAGGCAGGAGCAGAGAGATGATTTTGATTATTGGAGGCAGTTTTCAGGGCAAAGAGGAATTTGCAAAAAAACTGATCGGACAGCAAAAGGGCGGAGAGGAAAACTGGGAGCAGCTGGTGTGCCGCGGAGATGAGCCCTGGCAGAAGGCGCTGGAAAAACCGTGTTTGGTGAATTTTCATGGTTTTATCCGTCAGCTGCAGGAAACAGAGGAGGCAGAGAAGGAGACAGAGGAGTTTCTTTGTCAGGTACTGAAGTCAGAACCATTGCTGATTACCATGGATGAGGTTGGATGCGGGATTGTTCCGCTGAAAAAGGAAGAACGGGATTACAGAGAGGCTGTGGGACGGGCAGGACAGAAGCTGGCGGCAGCAGCCCGGGAGGTCTGGAGAGTTCAGTGTGGTATTCCTGTCAGAATCAAGGAATAAGAAGTGGAGATGAAAAATGGAACATATCTGGGCCCTGTGGGGCGGATTCGTACTGGATTTTTTGATTGGAGATCCTCAGGACTGGTGGCATCCGGTGAGAAGCATTGGGTGGCTGATTGGGGCGCTGGAAAAACAGCTTCGGCGGATTTTTCCGCGGACGAAGCAGGGGGAGCTGGCAGCAGGAGCAGCTTTGGTGTTTTTTACAGCAGGGATCTCTACGGGCGTGGCTGCCCTGATTTTGTGGGCGGCAGGGCGGATTCATCCGCTGCTGCGCTTTCTGGTTATGTGTGTCATGTGCGGACAGCTTCTGGCTGCCCGTTCCCTGGAAAAAGAAAGCGGAAAGGTGAGGCTTTTTCTGGAGCAGGGAGATACCGAAGGGGCCAGACAGGCTGTTTCCATGATAGTGGGGCGTGATACAAAACGACTGACAGAAGAGGGAATTGCCAAAGCAGCAGTAGAAACTGTGGCAGAAAACGCTTCAGACGGAGTGATAGCGCCGCTTTTGTGGATGCTGGTATTGGGACCGCTGGGAGGCTTTTTTTATAAGGCAGTGAATACTATGGATTCTATGGTTGGCTATAAAAATGATCGTTACCTGTATTTTGGAAGAGCGGCTGCTTATACCGATGATGCAGTGAACTGGATACCAGCCAGACTGACTGCTTTTTTCTTCGTCCTGGCAGCCTGGATGCTTCCTGGTATGGATGGGAAAGAGGCCTGGAGGATCTGGAGACGGGATCGGCGGTGCCATAAAAGTCCCAATTCTGCACAGCCGGAGGCAGCCTGCGCCGGCGCTTTGGGGGTACAGCTGGCTGGAGATGCCTGGTATTTTGGGGCGCTTCATAAAAAGCCTGTGATTGGAGATGCAAAACGTCCTGTTGTGGCAGAGGATATCCGGCGGGCTTCCCGTCTTATGTATACAGCATCTGCGTCAGCTCTGGCAGCAGGTACGGCAGCAGCAGTTTTTCTGGCCTTTCTGTAGAAGCTTGTGGAAAGAATGTGTGTCCGCTGTAAGCGGGCAAGAAGATGCATGGCTGAACGGTTACAGAATTTTGCCGCAGAAGATTAATATGGTGGAGGAAATCATGACATCAGAATACAACATAAAATCAGCCCTTTGGGAATCGCCGGCTGGAGGACACGGCGGTGATATTTACCGGAATTCCGTAGACTGTGATTTTTCCATAAATTTAAATCCTCTGGGAATGCCGGATGCAGTAAGAGAGGCATTGAAAAAAAGCATGGAGCGATGGGAGCGGTATCCGGATCCTTTGTGTCAGCAGCTGACAGAGGCCATTGCACAGAAATACCAGATTCGAGCGGAAACGATCCTCTGTGGAAATGGGGCGGCGGATCTGATTTTTCAGGCAGTATTGGCAGAGCGGCCGAGAAGGGCCCTGGTGCTTTCCCCGTCCTTTTCTGAATATGAACAGGCTTTGCGGGCATTTGACTGTCAGATTTGTGTATTTCCGTTGAAGCCGGAGGACGGGTTTGTTCCAGATATGGACAGGCTGACAGAGGCGGTGGCGGACGTTTCCGGAAAAAAAGTAGATATGGTGTTTTTCTGCAACCCCAACAACCCGTCAGGTATTGCAGTGAAAAGAGAACAGGTAGAAAAGCTGGCCGCCTTCTGTCTGAGGCACCAGGTCAGACTGATACTGGATGAGTGCTTCTGTGAATTCCTGGAGAGTCCCCGGCAGATTACCATGATGGGGCTGACAGAGGATTATCCAAATCTGGTAATTCTCCGGGCATTTACGAAAACCTATTCTATGGCCGGACTTCGATTGGGCTTTGCCGTCTGTTCAGATGAGAGGCTTTTGAAAACCATGGCAGTTCTGCGGCAGCCCTGGAGTGTGTCTCTTCCCGCTCAGGAGGCAGGTGTGGCGGCCCTTTCGGTTCCTGAGACTTATCTGGAGAAAACCAGGAGGCTTCTAAGGGAGGAACGGCTGTTTTTAAAAGAGGGGCTGGAGAAGCTGGGGTATCGGGTATTTGATTCCATGGCAAATTTTTTGCTGTTTTACGATCCGCAGGAGGATGTCCGCAGTCTCTGGGAATTTTGCAGATATCAGAAAATTCTTATTCGTGACTGCCGGAATTTTTCCGGACTGGGGCCCGGATATTATAGAATCTGTATTCGCAGCAGAGAAGAAAACAGCCGTCTTTTAAGGGTTTTGGGAGAGCTGGAGAAGTATGGGCAGATGGGCTGAAAAAGCCGGAAGGGAGAAGGATGTCTATGAATTTATATCGAATTATCCTGGTAGATGATGAGGAAGAGGTACGCAAGGGTATTATCCGTAAAATTGACTGGGAAGCTCTGGGGTTTCAGGTAGTGGGCGATGCAGAAAACGGGCAGGATGCTCTGGAAAAAATTGAACAGCTGGAGCCAGATGTGGTAATGACAGATATTCGGATGCCTTATATGGACGGTTTAACGCTGACCTCCTGGATCCGGCAGAAATATCCTTCTGTAAAGGTTTTGATTTTTTCCGGATTTGATGATTTTGAGTATGCGCAGAAGGCAATTAAGCTGAATGTAACAGAGTATATTTTAAAGCCGGTGAATGTGGAGGAGCTGACCCGGATTTTAAACAGAGTCAGGGAGAATCTGGATCAGGAAATTGAGCAAAGGAGAGATGTGGATCTGCTGCGGGAAAGCTATTTAAGCAGTCTTCCCATACTCAGAGAGCTTTTTTTAAATGATATGGTAAGGGGCAATATGTCGGCAGAGAATATCAGGCAAAAGCTGGAGGAGTACAAAATTGATATTTTAGGGGCAGAAAAATGGCTGACTGCGGTAATTAATGTAGAGAACGAAGCATCAGAGGAAACGGGGCTGACGCTTCATCAGGAAAAAGAACTGATTCCTATTTCTGTAAAAAGTCTTCTGGAAGATAATCTGAAGGATTACTGCCGGTTTACGGCATTTAACTCAGCAGTGGGAGTTACGCTGATTGCAGCAGTTGATGGAGAGAGAAAGCAGACCTCTCTGATTGATCTTCTGGGGGATATCTGCAAGGAAATCAAGAGAATACTGCAGGTTACAGTTACGATTGGAATTGGATATTTCAGCAGAGAGCTGGAACAGCTTCCGGCTGCTTATCAGTCAGCAGTTGACGCACTGGGGTATCGGGAAATCGTGGGGACAGGGAAAACCATTTACATCAATGATATGGAGCCGGTCAGCCGCGGGAAGCTGCAGCTGGAAACCCGGGATGAGGCTGATTTGATTGCAGTAGTGAAATTTGGAACCCGGGAAAAAATTGAAGCGGCAGCTAAAAGCTTTGCTGCCCGTATGGAAGGGGCAAGGGTGCATATGCGCCAGCTACAGGTATATCAGATGTCGATTATTAACTGTCTGATCCGTCTGATGCAGCAGCAGGATTTGGAGCTTGGCGCCATGTTCGGAACAGATGAAATGTACGGAAAGGTTATTTATGGAAATATGAAGCCAGAGGAATTTGCCTCTGTGATTACGGAAGTAGGATGCCAGATGAATGAAGCCATGAACCGGGAGCGGGATAAGACGGCCAAGAAGGTGATTCTGGAAGCAAAGCAGTATATTCTGGATCATTATCAGGATCCGGAGCTTTCGGTAGATGTCATGTGCCGCCAGCTGCACATGAGCCCGGCTTATTTTTCCACAGTATTTAAACGGGAGACAGGTCAGACTTATATTGCTTATCTGACAGAGGTGCGTCTGGATAAGGCGGTGGAGCTGTTAAATACCACAGATGATAAGACCTATGTGATTGCCCAGAAGGTGGGGTATCAGGAACAGAATTATTTCAGCTATGTTTTCAAAAAAAGGTTTGGCATATCTCCCACCAAGTTCAGGGGAAGCCAGCATTAGACTGGACCAAAGCGGCGATACGGGAGAAGAAAAGGGGGAATTATGGAGCAGCCACAGAAGAAAGAGTTTTTCTCCAGAGGGAGTATCCGGTACACCATATTTGTATATTTCACAGTCAGCGCTCTGGTGATTATTCTTCTTACCGGCATGTCCCTGTATGTCCGTCTTTCCGGGCAGCTGAAGGAAACGGTCAGAAATGAAAATCAGGTGCTTTTAAGCCAGGTAAATCGTTCTGTGGATGCATACCTGAGGACGATTATGAAGCTGTCAGATTCTCTGTATTATGGGGTAATTAAAAATGCAGATCTGTCTTCCGGAACAGTCAGCAGTGAGCTTACTCTTTTGTACGACAACAATAAGGACGAGATTTCCAATATTGCTCTTCTTTCAAAAGACGGAAAACTGATTGAGGCTGTGCCGGCGGCGAGACTGAAAAACGATATCGATGTGACACAGGAGCAGTGGTTTTCGGCAACCCTGGATCGGCCGGACAACATGCATTTTACCAAGCCTCATGTTCAGTATATTTTTGACAATAATGGAAAACAGTATCGTTGGGTGATTTCTCTGACCAGAGCGGTGGAGATTACAGACGGCACCTCCACGGAGCAGGGGGTTTTGCTGATTGATATTACCTATGCCAGCTTAAAGCAGCTGTTGGATAATGTTACCCTGGGAAACGAGGGGTATCTGTATATGGTCAGCAGTAACGGACAGTTGATTTATCATCCGAAAATGCAGCTGATTGATGCTGGACTGGCAGAGGAAAATCTGAAGCAGGCAGCCGTATACCGGGACGGAAGCTACCGGGAGGAATACCAGGGAGAGGTTCGTGAGATTACGGTGAAATCCGTAGGATACACAGGGTGGAAGCTGATTGGCGTTACGCCGGAGCAGGGATTTTCTTTAAATAATTTAAAAACAAATCTGTTCGTGGCCTTTGTAAGCGCCTTTTTCCTGTTTATTCTTGCCCTGATTAATGCCTATATTTCTAACAGGATCACAATTCCGATTCAAAAGCTGGAGGAATCAGTGGGAGAGCTGGAGGCAGGAAAACTGGATACCCGGGTTTACATAGGCGGCTCCTATGAGATTCAGCACCTGGGGCGCTCTATCGGTGATATGGCGGCGCGGATTCAAAAGCTGATGGCTGACATTGTAGCGGAGCATGAGTCAAAGCGGAAGAGCGAATTTGACACGCTCCAGTCACAGATTAATCCTCATTTTCTCTATAACACGCTGGATATTATCGTCTGGATGATTGAAAATGAACAGAAGGCTGAGGCAGTCAAAATCGTTACGGCTCTGGCCCGTTTTTTCCGCATTAGCTTAAGCAAGGGAAAAAGCATTATTACAGTCCGGGATGAACTGGAGCATGTGCGAAATTATCTAATGATTCAGCAGATGCGATTTAAAAACAAGTTTGAATACAAAATCGACGCGGATCCAGAATCTCTGGATTTGGCCAGTCTGAAGTTAATGCTGCAGCCTCTGGTGGAAAATGCCATTTACCACGGAATGGAATTTATGGATGGAGATGGTGAGATTCTGATACAGGCCCGTCTGGAAGATGGGGAACTGTGGTTTACGATCCAGGATAATGGACTGGGAATGCCTCTGGAGCAGGCTGAGTCTCTTTTAAGCCACGGGGCGCCAGTTCACAGCAGTACAGGAAGGGGCTCTGGAATCGGCGTGAAAAATGTCAATGAGCGAATCCGGCTGTATTTTGGAAAAGAGTATGGTTTGTCCATTTTTTCAGAGCCGGATGAGGGAACGACTATTCACATTCATCTTCCGGCAGTACCTTATGAGGAGATTCTGAAAAAGGAGAGGCAATGAATACAAAAAAAGGAAAAATAGTATGGTTTCTTTATGTGGTCCTGCTGGTTTTTCTGTTTCTGGCATCTTCTACGGATCTGATTATTAAAGAAAAGAAAAATGAGATTTTTCCGATCTCTGTTGTGATAGAGGATTCGGATGATGCGGACTATGTAAATTTCAGAAAGGGCATGGAGCTGGCGGCATCGGAGCTGAATGCTGATGTGAGCTTTATTACACTTTATGATAAAAATGATCTGGAGCAGCAGCGGGCTTTAATGGAACGGGAGCAGCAGGACGGTGCAGGAGCTCTGATTGTATCACCAGTTAATGAAGAAAAAATGGAGAAAGACATTTCAGGAAGCCGCCTGAATATCCCTGTTGTTCTTCTGAACACCCGGCTGGAGACTTCCTCTGCGGCCTGTGTGGCAGCGCCGGATTATGTGGAAATGGGACGGCGTCTGGCAGAACAGATTGCAGCCTCCCATGAACGGCGGATTCCGGTTTGTCTTGTGGGAGAGGCAAGCAGAACGATTGCCTCCGTAAAATTTGAAGAGGGGATTCGAGAGGTTCTGGAAGATCTTGGACAGGAGGTACTTTTATATGAAAAGTCGGAGGAGGAGAATTACCAGGCTTTGTTGGGGCGGGTATTTCAGATGAAATGGCAGAGTCTTGTTTTTGTGGCTTTGGACCAGGAGAGCCTTACCGGTCTGGCCAGAATTTTTGAAGACAGTATCCGTCTTCAAGCATATGCGGATGGCCTGTACGGAAGGGGAACCAGTCTGGCAGTTTTAAACGCGCTGGATCGGGGAACCATTAACGGGCTTTGCGTAACAGACGATTTTGGAATCGGCTATCAAAGTGTGGCAAGCGCAGTGGAGGCAGCAAGAAGCGGACGGTGCAGAATCAAAATTCGCCCCCAGGAAAGCTACTACATTGAACGGAAGGATCTGAGGACGGAGGAGTTTGAAAAAATGCTGTACCCGATTGAGTAGCAGGGAAAAGGAGAGTGGGGTTATGACCGGAAAAAAGGGACTGTTTGCATTATGTCTGGCAATTTGCTGTGGGATTTTTGTCAGCGGATGTCAAGTAGGAAAGACGGAGAAAAAAAAGAATTCTATCCGCATCGGAGTCAGTCTGTATCGGGGCGATGATACCTTTATTAATAATATTCGGAGCGAACTGGAAAAGCAGGCCAAAAGCTATGAACAGCAGACAGGAATCCGGGTTACCTTGGATATTCAGGATGCCAAGGGAAATCAGAATACCCAGAACAATCAGGTAGAGCGCTTTATTTCCCTGGGCTGCGATGTGCTTTGTATCAATCCTGTAGACAGAACCAATGCAACGGTAATGATTGATAAGGCGATGACGGCTCAGGTTCCCGTTGTATTTTTCAACCGTCAGCCGGTGGAAGAGGATATGGATCGATGGGATCAGCTGTATTATATTGGCGTGGAGGCAAAGGAATCAGCTGTGATTCAGGGAAACATTCTGGTGGATCGTTATAAAACGAATCCTGAACTTCTCGATCAAAATGGAGACGGTGTTGTCAGTTATGTGCTTTTAGAGGGAGAAAGCAGTCACCAGGATGCGGTGATTCGGACGGAGTGGGCGATCCGGACTCTGAAGGAGAACGGAGTTCCGGTGGAGAAGCTGACCGGCGGAATTGCCAACTGGGAGAGAAGTCAGGCTTCTGCCTTGATGGAGCAGTGGCTGGAGGCTTACCCGGAGCAGATTGAACTGGTAATCAGCAATAACGATGATATGGCTCTGGGGGCTATTGATGCCATGGAGCGGATTGGCGCTGAAAATATTCAGGTGGTAGGAATTGACGGTACGGTTCCAGGAATTGAGGCAGTGGAAAATGGGAAAATGCTGGGAACGGTTTCCAGCGACAAAGAACGATTTGCCTGGGCGATGTTTTCTATTGCGGCAGATAAGGCGATGGGGCAGTCTGTGCGGGAGGAATTAAAGCTGGAACAGGGAAAATATTATCGATGTCCCCAGAAAATTATCGAAAATAGATATGGAAATTAGAAAAAACGAAAAAAATTTATAATACTGCGAAGAAAAATTATAGAAAATATTACAAAAAAGAGTTATAATACATATGTCGGTGAGACAAAATGACGAAAACCGACAGATTACGCGAAACAAATCACGCGAATGTAAAGGGAGGTAATTACAATGAGATTAACAAGAAAAGTTATGGCATTGGCAATGGCGTCTACAATGGCAGTGTCCCTGACCGCATGCGGCGGCGGCAAGGCAGCTGAGACTACTGCAGCACCGGCAGCAGCCGAGACCACTGCAGCAGCTGAAAGCAAGGCTGATGCAACAGAAGCAGTAACAGAGGCACCGGCAGCTCTGGACGGTGAGGTTTCTGTATTCTACTATACATATGGTGATACCTATATTTCCAGCGTGCGCAGCGCTCTGGATGCAGCTTTAGAGGCAGCAGGCATCAAGTATCAGGATTACGACAGTAACAACAGCCAGACAACACAGACTGAGCAGGTTACCACAGCAATCGCAAAAGGAACCTCTCTGCTGGTAGTAAACCTGGTAGACAGCGGTTCTGACGATGCAGCAAAGAACATCATCGATCAGGCAAGCGCTCAGAATATTCCGGTTATCTTCTTTAACCGTTCCGTTAGTGAAGAGGCTGTAAGCAGCTATGACAAGTGCGTATTTGTAGGAACTGACTACGAGATGGCAGGCCATATGCAGGGTGAGATGGTTGGTAAGTATCTGGTAGACAACTACGATACCGTTGACTTAAACGGCGACGGAAGCATCTCCTATGTAATGTTTAAAGGCCAGGAAGGTAATGCAGAGGCTATCGCACGTACCCAGTTTGGCGTTGAGGACGCAGACAAGGTTCTGACAGAGGCTGGAAAGTCCGCTCTGACTTTCTACGACAGCAGCAATGCCAACAAGTACCTGGTTGACCAGGACGGCGCTTGGTCCGCAGCAGCAGCAAACAACTACATGCAGACCATTCTGTCTCAGTACAGCGAAGCAAACAATAACATGGTAGAGCTGGTTATTGCCAACAACGATGAGATGGCAATCGGCGCTGTTACTGCACTGCAGAACGCAGGCTACAACCTGGAAGACGGCAGCGCAAAGGTTATCCCGGTATTCGGCGTTGACGCTACCGATGCTGCAAAGGATGCAATCGGCAAGGGAACCATGACTGGTACCATCAAGCAGGATGCTGAAGGTATGGCAAACACCATTGCTCAGATCAGCGAGAACTACATGACCAGCGCAGATACTTTCGCAGAAGTTGATGAAGCGAATGTTGTAGGAACCTGGCGTGTAAATATTCCGTATGCAACCTATACCGGCGAGGAATAATCTGAAGAACACTTTAGAGGACCGGCGCAGGGCGCGGTGCCCTGTGCCGGTCTTTTTCGATGTCCCGTGGAATCCTTTCTGCGGGGGGAAAAGGCTCTGCAGCCAGCCGGTAAAGGGGGTTCTGGCAGGGCTTCAGGAAACAGGATTTTAACGATGGGAAGCAGGAGGTGTCAATTTGGAAAAGCAGGAAACACAGACCTCTGCTGGAGATAAAAATGTTCTTCTGCGGATGGAAGGAATTAACAAATCGTTTCCGGGCGTAAAAGCTCTGGACAACGTATCATTGACAGTTAGAGCCGGAACGGTACACGCACTGATGGGCGAGAACGGAGCTGGCAAATCGACCCTGATGAAATGTTTATTCGGCGTATACAACAAAGACAGCGGTCACATTTACCTGGAGGGAAAGGAAGTAAACTTTAAGACCTCCAAGGAGGCTTTGGAGAATGGTGTTGCCATGGTGCATCAGGAGCTGAATCAGGCTCTGAAGCGGAATGTTATGGATAATATGTGGCTGGGCCGATTCCCCAAAATTTCTAAGTGGTGTCCTCTGACCAGTGAGTCGAAAATGTATGAGGCGACCAAAAAGGTGTTTGAGGAGCTGGAGGTAAACGTCGATCCGAAAACAGTTATGAGCCGTATGCCGGTATCACAGCGGCAGATGGTGGAAATTGCCAAGGCAGTTTCTTTTAACTCCAAGGTTATTGTATTTGACGAGCCCACTTCTTCTCTGACAGAGGAGGAGGTTGAGCATCTGTTCCGGATCATCAATATGCTCCGTGACCGTGGCTGCGGAATTATCTATATCTCTCACAAGATGGAAGAGATTCTCCGGATTTCGGATGATGTTACCATCATGCGTGACGGACAGTGGATTGCAACCCGCCCGGCTAAGGAACTGACCATGAATGATATTATCAAGCTGATGGTTGGACGTGAGCTGACAAACCGATATCCGGAAAAGGATAACGTAGTGGGTGAACCTCTTTTAGAGGTGAAAGGTCTGACAGCAGCATATTCTGCTCTGAAGGACGTATCCTTTGTGGCAAAAAAAGGCGAGGTACTGGGTGTTGCCGGTCTGGACGGCTCAGGACGTACCGAACTTTTGGAAAATATATTTGGCGTTGCGACGAAAAAAAGCGGAGAGATTTATCTCCATGGCAAGCAGGTGCTTAACAGAAATGCAAGAGAGTCCCTGCATAACAAATTTGCGCTTCTGACAGAGGAACGCAGGGCTACCGGTATTTTCGGCATCCGGGATATTCAGGCCAATACAACCATATCCAGCCTGTCCCGGTACAAGACAGGTCCTTTCTTAAGCGAAAAGAAGCTGAGCGAGGCAACGGAATGGGGAATTAAGGCCATGCGCACCAAAACCCCCAGCCAGAGAACACAGATTCGTTCTCTGTCCGGCGGAAACCAGCAGAAGGTAATTCTTGCAAGATGGCTTTTGACTGAGCCGGAGGTTCTGCTTCTGGACGAGCCTACCCGCGGAATTGACGTAGGCGCAAAATATGAGATTTACCAGCTGATTCTTGACCTTGCAAAACAGGGCAAGAGCGTTATCATGGTTTCCTCCGAGATGCCGGAGCTGCTTGGCGTTTGTGACCGGATTCTGGTTATGTCAGGCGGCAGACTGGCAGGTGAAGTGGATGCCAAAACAACCACGCAGGAAGAGATTATGACTCTGGCTGCAAAATACGTATAGGAATAGGATTAGGAGGTATATACTGTGGCTGAAAATAAAACATCGAAGGCACAGGCATTCCAGGCGCTTTCATCCAAGGATAAGATGAAAACAATCAGTGACCTGGTGCTTAACAATGCCATGTTTATCATTATTGCACTGGCTGTTATTTACATTTCTATTAAGGTTCCCGCGTTCCTGGGCCTGCCGTCTATTGTAAACGTACTGTCCCTGACAGCTGCAAAGCTGCCGATTGCTCTTGGTATCGGCGGATGTATCGTACTGACAGGTACCGATATTTCTGCAGGACGTGTTGTTGGACTGACTGCATGTATCTCTGCATCTTTGCTGACAACTGCATTTAAGGTATTCCCGGAGATGACCAGTGCACCGCCTATTCTGGTTGTGCTTCTGATGGTTGTTGTTGTAGGCGGCGTTGTAGGTCTGGTAAACGGCTTCAGCGTGGCAAAATTCAAACTGCATCCCTTTATCGTTACCCTGTCCACTCAGCTGATTGTATACGGTGTAATCCTGATGTACTTAAAGAACGGTACGAACAACGGACAGACCTTAAGCGGTCTGACTGATGGCTATCGTTCTCTGATTACAGGAACTCTGTTTAAGATTGGCAATGTAGCAGTGCCCAGATACGTTCTTTACTCTGTACTGCTGACCATTCTGATGTGGGTAATCTGGAATAAGACCACATTTGGAAAAAATATGTTTGCAGTTGGTTCTAATGAAGAAGCTGCCAACGTATCTGGTGTAAACGTATCCCGCACCATTATTATGGTATTCGTACTGGCTGGTATTATGTATGCAATCACCGGTTTCATGGACGGTGCACGTATTGCATCTGCAAATGCCAATACAGGACTGAACTATGAGTGTGACGCCATTGCAGCCTGCGTTATCGGCGGCGTATCCTTTGTCGGTGGTATCGGACGCATCAGCGGTATTGTAATCGGTGTTCTGCTTCTGCAGATTATCTTTGCAGGACTGAACTTCCTGTCTGTTGATGCAAATATGCTGTACATTATCAAGGGTCTGATCATCCTGATCGCATGTGCGATTGATATGCGTAAATATCTGGTTCGTAAGTAATTGAAAAATAAGTAACTGTTCAGAACGGGGCACTGGACGACAGGACAGTGCCCTGATTGAACTTAGAAAGGAACTGTGAAAGAATGAAAGAGTCAGAGCGGCAGATTCGCGGACTTTATGATAAGGTGAATATTTCTGTCAGCACACTGAATAAAGTGATTCTCGTGCTGTGCGCCCTTTTGGTCCTGTGTCTTGGCTTTGCTGTATCCCATAACGGCTTTGATGTGTCCTTTGACACTCTGGGAGGAACGGCTGTGGAAAGCCAGACCCGGATGCACGGAGAACTGGTGGAGGAGCCGGAAACTCCCAAGCGAGAGGGATATGTATTTGACGGCTGGTATCGGGATGCCAGAACAACAGTTCCGTGGAACATCAGTCAGGATACGGTGACAGAATCAATGACACTGTATGCCGGATGGAAAGAAAAATAAGCAGGAAAAGAATATGATGTATATAGAAAAAGCGCTCTGGAGTTCGCAGATTAGACGAACTTACAGAGTGCTTTTTCTATGATAGAAACTTAGCTGAAACAGCGGAGAAGGAATTCTAATCCCGGCAGAGCCCTTTGCTTAACCTGCTGTTCTGGTATTCTCCGGAAAAAGTGACATCGCGGCCAAACCATGAGGGCGGGATAAAGGCTTCGGCTTCCTCCACAGAGGAAAATTCCACCTCAGCCAGCATAAGTCCCTCATATGTGCCAGAGAACACATCCAGTTCAACCTGCAGTGCGCTTCCTTCCAGCTGCCTTTTGTAGCGTTTTTTCGTGAGAATGATGCCGTCGGCCTTGGAAAGCAGGTGACGGTAGGATGCTTCATTCAGGGGAAGGTTGTACTCCTCCCGGGCAAGAAGTCCTTTGGATTTGTAGGTCATATAGTATTTATCGCCGTCTCTCCGCACCCGTACCACAGGATCCGTGCAGAGATAAGCCTGCTCGATGGAGCGGCAGTCCCAGGACAGATAATCCTCTGGAGGTGCAGATACCAGGTATTTCCGTTCAATTTCCAAAAATAATCCCTCCATTTGCTTTGATGATACCAGATTATAGCGGAAATAAGGCAAAAAAGAAAGGGATTGGAGGCTAAAATGTATTTTTTCGGTCAAAAGTCAGGAAAAATACTGGAATTATACGAAAAATAGGACTGGTAATTAAGAAAAGACTATGATATAATGCTATCTTGAAGTGTGGCGCCCTGCCGTGACGACCATACATAGATGTAAGGAGGAAACTTGAAATGAGTTTACAAGTAGAAAAGTTAGAAAAGAACATGGCGAAATTGACCGTAGAAGTACCGGCAGAGCAGTTCGAGGCAGCTCTTAAAACTTCTTTCCAGAAGAATAAGAACAAGTTCAGCATTCCTGGCTTCCGTAAGGGAAAAGCTCCCCAGGCAATGGTTGAGAAGATGTATGGTGTCGGTGTTCTTTACGATGACGCAATTGATACACTGTTAGATTCCACCTACGCAGACGCTGTCAAGGAGAGCGGACTGGAGATCGTTTCCAGACCGGAGATCGGCATTGAGCAGATTGAGAAAGGCAAGACCTTTATTTACACAGCACTGGTAGCAGTAAAGCCGGAAGTAACTCTGGGCGAGTACAAGGGTGTTGAAGTGGAAAAGGCAAAACCGGAAGTAACCGATGCTGACGTTGAGGCTGAGTTAAAGAAGGTTCAGGATCAGAACTCCAGAATGGTAAACATTGAGGATCGTGCAGTTGAGAACGGAGACCATACTGTGATTGACTTTGAGGGCTTTGTAGACGGACAGCCTTTCGAAGGCGGCAAGTCTGAGGCTTATCCGCTGGTAATCGGCTCTCACTCCTTCATTGATACCTTTGAAGAGCAGCTGATTGGCAAGAATATCGGTGATGAAGTAGAAGTGAACGTAACCTTCCCGGCTGAGTATCATGCAGCAGAGCTGGCAGGAAAGCCGGCTGTATTTAAGGTAAAGATCCACGAGATCAAGACTAAGGAGCTGCCGGAGCTGAACGATGAGTTCGCAGGTGAGGTTTCTGAGTTTGAGACCATGGATGAATATAAATCCGATATCCGGGCAAAGCTTGCAGAGACAAAGCAGCAGCAGGCTACTACTGAGAACGAGAACAACGTAGTAGAGAAGGTTGTTGAGAATGCTTCTATGGAGATTCCGGATGCAATGATCGACGAGCAGGTTCGCGAGATGATCAATGACTATGCACGCAGAATGCAGAGCCAGGGTATTTCTCTGGAGCAGTATATGCAGTTCACCGGCATGACCATCGAGAAGCTGCAGGAGCAGTCCCGTCCGCAGGCTGAAAAGAGAATCCGTACCCGTCTGGTTCTGGAGGCTGTTGTTGCAGCTGAGAACATTCAGGTATCTGATGAGGCTGTAGACGCTGAGATTGCTAAGATGGCAGAGACCTACAAGATGGAAGCTGACAAGGTAAGAAGCATTATGGGCGAAGCCGGTATCGCTCAGATGAAAGAGGATATGGCTGTTCAGGAGGCAGTAGACTTCCTGGTAGCAGAGGCTAATCTGATTTAATTAAGATATTTCAAAAGACAGAGGCGGGTTTCCGGTACAGCCGGGAACCTGTATCTGTATCAGGATTTTTGTATCATAGGACGCACGTTCCTATGAAGCAGGGACGCTCCGCGAGGATGCGCCGAAGCATATTCTTTTTCACGGAATTTGCAGAAAGAAAGAACAGGAGGATTTGACCATGGCATTAGTACCTTATGTGATTGAGTCAACCAGCAGAGGAGAACGTTCTTACGATATTTATTCCCGTTTATTAAAAGAGAGAATTATTTTCCTTGGAGAAGAAGTCAATGATGTTTCTGCCAGCCTGGTAGTTGCACAGCTTCTGTTCCTGGAGTCTGAGGATCCAGGCAAGGATATTAACTTATATATTAACAGCCCCGGCGGCTCTGTAACAGCCGGCATGGCGATTTACGATACCATGAACTACATTAAGTGCGATGTGTCTACGGTCTGCATCGGCATGGCTGCCAGCATGGGAGCATTTCTTCTGGCAGGCGGTGCAAAGGGCAAGCGTTTTGCTCTCCCCAATGCAGAGGTGATGATTCACCAGCCGTCCGGCGGCGCACAGGGGCAGGCTACAGAGATTCAGATTGTAGCTGAAAAAATCCTGCAGACCAGAAAAAAATTAAATGAGATTCTGGCTGCCAACACCGGTCAGCCCTACGAGGTAATCTGCCGCGACACAGAGCGGGACAACTACATGACTGCCGAGGAGGCCATGAAGTATGGTTTGATTGACCGGGTGATTGAAAAACACTAGGAAAGGATAGAGGTGTGCCAATATGCCGAACAGACCTGAGGACAGAGTCAGATGTTCTTTTTGCGGAAAATCTCAGGAACAGGTAAAAAAGCTGATTGCAGGGAACAACAATGTATTTATCTGCGATGAGTGCATTGACCTTTGTGCAGAGATTCTGGAAGAGGAAATGGATGAAAATGATGAGGTGGATCTGGGGGATATCAACCTTCTCAAGCCCAAGGAGATCAAAGCCTTTCTTGATGAATACGTAATTGGCCAGGATGCGGCGAAGAAAGCCCTTTCTGTAGCTGTTTACAATCACTACAAGCGGATTACTTCCGCAAGAGACATGGAAGTGGATATCCAAAAGAGCAATATCCTGCTGTTAGGACCCACTGGTTCCGGAAAAACCTACCTGGCACAGACTCTGGCAAAGGTTCTCAATGTTCCTTTTGCCATTGCAGATGCTACGGCCCTGACAGAGGCTGGATATGTAGGCGAGGACGTGGAAAATATTCTTCTGAAGCTGATTCAGGCAGCGGACGGGGATATTCACCGTGCGGAGTACGGGATTATTTATATTGACGAGATTGATAAGATTACGAAAAAATCCGAAAATGTATCCATTACAAGAGACGTATCCGGAGAAGGCGTACAGCAGGCTCTTTTAAAGATTCTGGAGGGAACTGTTGCCAGCGTTCCGCCCCAGGGAGGCAGAAAGCATCCCCATCAGGAGCTTTTGCAGATTGATACTACCAATATTCTCTTTATTTGCGGAGGCGCCTTTGACGGACTGGAAAAGATCGTAGAAAGCCGGCTCAGTGCAGGCTCCATTGGCTTCAACGCAGAAGTGGTAGATAAAAATAAGGCAGATATTGATGAGCTTTTAAAGCAGGCTGAACCGCAGGATTTGGTAAAATTTGGCCTGATTCCGGAATTTATCGGTCGTGTTCCGGTAGTGGTTTCTCTGGAGCTGCTGGATGAGGATGCTTTGGTGCAGATTTTGTCTGAGCCGAAGAATGCTCTGACTAAGCAGTATCAGAAGCTGTTTGAGTTAGACGACGTAAAGCTGGAATTTACCCGGGACGCCCTGGCAGAGGTTGCAAAGCAGGCGGTTGCCAGAAAGACCGGAGCCAGAGGCCTTCGCTCCATTCTGGAGTCTGTGATGATGGAACTGATGTATGAGGTTCCGTCCAATAACAATATTGGTATTTGTACCATTACCCGTCAGGTGGTCGATGGAACTGGAGAGCCGGAGCTGGTATACCGTGATACGGCTGTGCCGCATAAGACACTCTCCCAGAGACTGAAAAAGGATAAGACAGGCGAGATTGCCTGAGAAACAATGGAGAAATGGGGGCGTAATGCTCCCATTTTGTGTTATGTCACAGGAAATTGCGCCCTGTGACATAACAACGCTCCGCGAGGATCGCCATGCGGCGGAAGAGAATTTTGTCGCAGAAGCGACC
>ENA-ORMO01000367-ORMO01000367.1-human-gut-metagenome-genome-assembly--contig:-NODE-367-length-64873-cov-8.673007_pt1 | contig 64873 bp, 68 predicted proteins | sample MGYA00242106_ERZ509001 | MGnify/ENA primary metagenome ERZ509001 (study PRJEB26280, sample SAMEA2338736) | human gut metagenome | biome: human gut; feature: human-associated habitat; material: faeces...
CGTTCTTTCACAGTCAGATCTATATGCCGCAGAGTGTGCCATTCGAAAACATCCCCGGAATGCTCCGGGGATGTCGTTCACCGGCTCATTCTCCGGTTTCTTTTGTTTCTTTGTTCTATTTCAAATATAACACTAGTGTTCTGCCATGTCAACCGGACGGCTGTGTTTTTAGAGATTTTTTACAATATCAGCAGCTTACAGCTTTTCTGAATGCATCCAGCAATTCCTCATATGTCTCAAATGCCGGTATCTGCGGATAGTCTTTTCTTATCTTTTCCGTACTTCTGAACAGAAATCCATCTTTTCCGGCAAGTATCATTTCCAGGTCGTTATAGCTGTCCCCTGCCGCCACCGTCTCGTATCCGATAGATTGCAATGCCTTTACCGTAGTCAGTTTTGAATGCTCCACGCGCATTTTAAAATCAACTATCTCACCATCCTGCGCCACTTTAAGGCTGTTGCATAAAATCGTCGGAAACCCCAGCTTCCTCATAAGAGGCCGCGCAAATTCCTCAAAGGTATCGCTGATGATGACCACCTGTGTAAGCTCCCTTAATGCATCCAGAAATTCCCGTGCCCCCGTCAGCGGTTCTATCCTCTCTATCGTCTCCTGAATCTGACGGATACCAAGGCCATGCTCTTTTAAAACAGAAAGTCTCCAACGCATGAGTTTTTCATAATCCGGTTCATCTCTCGTTGTCCTTTCCAACTCAGGAATCCCGCTCTCTTTTGCAAACGCTATCCAGATTTCCGGAACAAGAACCCCTTCCAGATCCAAACATACCATCTTCATTCTGTCTGCCTCCTTCCTTAATGACAAAACACTCAAATATACCGTCAGCGCATCCGTTCAGGAAACCCTGCCTCTTAATTTTATCCGATAAATCCTTCTGAGAGAATCATCCACACGTTCCTGACTGATAGTACCATCCTGCAGAGCAGCCAGAACTCCCTCATATGCCTGAACAAAATCTTCCGGCATCAATACCATATCCGCTCCCGCCTTCAGAGTCATTATTGCTGCAACATCCGGCTCATAATATTCCGTTATAGCTCCCATATTCAATGCGTCTGTGATAATGATTCCGTCATACCCCAACTCGCCTCGTAATATTCCTGTGATAACACTTTCCGACAGGCTGGAAGGCATATTGTCTCCTCCGGTCAATTCAGGAGCGCTGATATGTCCTACCATAACCATATCTGTCCCTGCCCCAATGCCCGACCGGAACGGTACAAACTCCTCCGCTTCCATCTCTTCTCTGGTCCGGTCCGTCTGCGCTGCCCCGGTATGCGAATCAGCAGCCGTATCTCCATGTCCTGGAAAATGCTTGATGCAGGCGCTCACTCCCGTCTGCTGCAGCCCTTCTACCGAAGCCGCCACCATCCTGCCGACAGTCTCTGCATCCGAAGAAAACGCCCTGTCTCCGATTGCCGTATTATCTGCGTTGGTCAACACATCTGCCACCGGCGCAAAATCCACATTAAATCCATATTCCAAAAGATATGTCCCGACTTTTGTGTAGGCGTCCCGCGCCGCCTGTTCATCCCCTTCTGCGCCGATATCTGCCATCGCTCCGACATTTTCAAGTTTCAGTGACTCTGAAACCCGCGATACCTTACCGCCTTCCTCATCAACTCCTAAAAACAGAGGATAAATACTGTAAGAAACCGTATTGGAAAGCATTTCTTTCACCTGCTCTTCCGACTGGATATTCTGGGAAAAATATATCAGCCCGCCAACCGGATATTTTGCCAGCGCCTCCTTCGTACCTTCCCCCGCCTGAACTGCCTGCCCTACTCCTGTCAGCTGCTCGGGTGTTATAAAAAAGAGACCTGCCACCTTCTGCTCCAGCGTCATTCCCGCTATCGTATCCTCTATCATATCATTTAACGCATCTTCGCTTGTATATTCCGTCACAGTTTCTTCCGCGCTCTCTTCTTCAAAAAGAGCAGCCACAGCCGATTCTGCCTCTGCTGATTCCGCTGCCTTAGAGGCTTCTATTGCCGCTTCTCTTTCTGCCTGCTTTGCTTCCTTCGCGCCTGCCATCGCTCCTGCTGCCGCACGGACGCCTGCCGTACAGCCAACGATGACTGCCACCACCACTATTACCATTACTGTATAAGAAATAATCTGATTCCGTTTTCTTCTCTTTCGTCTGTTCTCTCTCTTTGATTCTGACATTCCGTAGAAACCCCTTTGTGCTGCTGTTATCCTTTTTCTATTATAGACTAACACAAACGGAAGCGGGTATCAATCATCTTTTTGATCAATACCCGCTCCTAAACTTCAATGTCCAATGGTCTAACCTCCGTTTTTCTGTATCTTTCCAATCTCCCTGACTTGTTACTGACTTCTGTAATACGTCCCTTTCAACATCCCCCAACGGCTTGTCCGTTCCATCGTGTTTCCCTGTCGTCAAAAAACATCTTATCGGTTTGTACTACTGAGTCTTTTGTTGTACTCCTAAGCCTTTCTGTGTACTCAATACATATACCATCTGCATCCTGCTCTTTAAAGTAATCGAACTGTCAGTTCTCTTTAAAGACTCCCTATGAACTTTTGCTTGTACCCTTCTTCTGTCTCTGATGCTTTCGATACTCGATGTGACTCTTTCAAATATAAATGGAAATTTCCTGTCATTTCACTGCATCTTTAACTTGGAAAGGGGATATAAGATTATGCTTTCGGTGGAATTACCTCCTTTTCTTTTTTATTGTTTTTCTTTTATCTTCCTTGTTTGTAACTTCATTATATATTCCATATCCTTATTTGTCAATATATTTTCTGATATTTTTTTCAATAATTTGCATACGCGAGGGGCGTTTTGCCTCTTCATTTGCCATTTTTGAGATTGGTTCAAAATGCCACTCTTTCAGGAATTTTTTTCTTGCGACTTTGTATTCACGTGTGCCCTCTTTGAGCCCTTTCAGCTCGTCATAAGCGCTTTTAGCCGAATCAGAACCGTATTTTTGAACCTGTTTATTGACAAAATTAGGGATTACCTTTGTCCAGTTCATAATCGAAGAAACAACCGCGCCCACTGCAGCGCCCAAAAACGGCGTAGAGCCCAGAATCACGTTAGCAGCAACCTCCATGTTCTGCGAATAGATTTCCGCCTGATTGTTGACCGTGCGAACTACGCGCTGAATGACTTCTTTGTCTTTTTTAGCATTTTCAAGCTCCTGCGGTGTCAGCTGACGGTCAACTTTTTTCGATTCATCGACATCTGTTTTCTTCCATTTTCGATATGCGCGGTTATCTTTTATTACGCTGACAAGCCCCTTAAAAAGCCCGCTTTTGAGCATGTCGGTTTTTAATTTTTTGTCTTTTTTCTTGTATTCGGGGTTGTTTTCAAGGTTTTTTCGGGCTTCTTCTATCTGCTCCGGCGTATAATTTACAAAATATTTGGGGTCTTCAAGCACTTTTCTTGCCTGCCATCTGGCCACCCTTGAACTTTCGACCTGCAACTTTGTTGCATAAACATTTGCCGCAACAAAACCAACAATAGCGGAAACTATGGGAATCGCCACGCCAATTTTCACTTTTTTATACTGTTTTTGCAACTCGTTTTTGTGTTTTTTATAGAGCTCTTCCGCCTTTTGCCCTAATTCCGGATGACGTTTTTTGATTTTGGCAACAGATTCTTTACTCTGAAGATCCCATGAGCTTATACCCCATTTTTCTTCGTAATTTATCTTTTTATCAGCTTCTCTTATCTTCTCAACAAGCTCATTAACCTCTTTATTTTCACGAAAAGCATCTGAAAGCTCACTTTCTTTATCCATCGCAGGGCGAATTAGCCCCTTGTAAGCTCCGCCCAAGCCAAGAAGCCCCGTAATAGCCGGAGCAAGCCCGATAACCGGTTCCGTAACCGTTTCAACGTTTTCGGCAATATCTTCAGAGTGCTGATCCATTATATCGACAACATCAATAATGGTTTTGCCCAAATCCTGCGCAGCTTTGATTTCCTGCTGCTTATGTTCGCGGCGGCGGTTCAGTTCCTCGCGCTGCAGGTCGTTATCCCGCTGATTTTGCTCGTAATTTTTGAATTTATCGTTATTTTTTGCAATTTCGGATAAAGTGTGTAAAATTCCCATTCCATGCCTTCAGGTTGTTACGCATATATTTATAAAACCATGCACAAATTGTTATTTGACGGTTGAAAACGGACATGAAAATTAAATTTTACAAAATTTTACACTTGAGCAAAGCTTTTTTCTGCTTCCCTTTCGTTTTTTAAAAGTTCTTTGTAGAGCGTAATCCCGCCCGTCAGGCTGTAAACTTCCTCAAAACCCTTTTGCAAAAGGATTCTTGAAGCAACATAGCTCTGAAAACCGGTGTTGCAAAACAGAACGATTTTTTTGTCTTTAGGAAGCTCAACAAAGCGTTCACGCAGCTGCGGAGTAAAGATATTTATCGCGCCCTCAATGGTTTCGGCGGAAAATTCTTCTTTTGAGCGGATATCAACAAGGAACGAACCCTCAATATCCTCATAAAACGCAGGTTTTACAAGCCCTTTGAGGATATTATCAGCGTGCATTCCCAAAATATTCACAGGGTCCTTCGCCGAAGAATACGGAGGCGCATAACACAGCTCAGAATCAATCAAATCCCACACTTTCAGGCCATTTCGCATAGCAGTTACGGCAACATCAACGCGTTTTTCAACGCCCTCGCGTCCGACAGCCTGAATCCCGAGAATATCCCCGTTTTTATTGAACAAAAGCTTATACATCGTGCGGGTTGCGTTCGGATAGTAGCTTGCATGAGAAAAACCGAAAGTAAAGGTCTTCAAATAGGGGATTCCCCGTTTTATAAGCGTTTCTTCGCTATTTCCGGCGCTCGCAACGGTTAAATCAAAGACTTTTACCACGGCTGAGCCGATAGTTTTTTTATAAACAGAATCGTATCCGGCAATATTATCCGCAATTATGCGCCCCTGCCTGTTTGCCGGCCCTGCAAGCGGGATTAAAACGCCCTGTCCCGACACAAAATCCTCAACTTCAACGCTATCCCCGACGGCATAAATATCGGGGTCGGAGGTTTGCATATGATTATTGACCTTTATACCGCCGGATTCGCCTATTTCCAGCCCGCAATCTCGCGCCAGTGCGGTTTCCGGTTTCACGCCTATCGCCAGAATCGCAATATCATAAGGAATTTTTCGTCCGGAGTTCAGCACAATCTCATTTTTGCCAAAAGCGCTCACGCCATCTGACAAAATTAGCTTTATTCCGTGTTTTCGCAGTTCATTCTGCGCAAAAGCGGCCGTTTCTTTATCCACAGGAGGCAGGATATGGGGGGAAAGTTCGACAAGTGTTGCGTTTATACCGTCAATTTCCGCAAGGTTTTCCGCCATTTCGACCCCGATGAATCCGCCGCCGATTACGACTGCATTTCTTGCATTTGAAATTTTTATATATTCTTTAATCCGGTTAGCGTCGCCAAGTGTACGTACGGTATGGATTTTGGGGTTATTTATGCCTTCAATTTGAGGTTTAAAAGGGCTTGCGCCGGGTGCGAGGACAAGTTTGTCATAGTTTAAGATTTCATATCCGTTTATTGTGACACTTTTGTCTTTTCTATTGATGGAGGTAACTTCTGCGCCCATTCTTATATCGACATTGAGTAGGTTTTTGAATTTTTGAACGCTTGAAACATGCATTTTTTCTTCGCTGTCAATCACATTCGAGCAATAATAAGGAAGTCCGCAGTTTGCGATGGAGATTTCGTTAGTTTTTTCCAGAATCAAAATTTCCGCACTGTCGTCCAGTCTTCTCATCCTTGCTGCAGCGCTGGCGCCGCAGGCTCCCCCGCCAATAACGATTATTTTCATCTTTCACCCTCATCTCACTGCTCAGGTTAATATTTTAATACCAATTTGCAAAATTGGGAAGTGTCCGCCGGCTGATGAAAGTTTAAATTACTAGCCCAATACGCAAGGAGCGAGGTTTTTCACAAATTAAATTTGCGCAAATGTTGGGATTGTCAACCAATGTCTTAAGTATTATTGAAACAGGCAACGGCTTTCTAACCGCTGAAACATTAGAAAAGATTTTAGAAAAATTAAACTTAGAGCCTGATGAGTTATATTCATTTGGCAGAATAAAGACTAACGAAGAACTGCATAATAATATTTTTAAAAAACTTAGAAACCATAAAGTCAGACAGAACAAAACTTGCAGTCGTTGATACTTTGCTAAAATCATTACTTTAATTTAAGAGTAATTTTATACCTCGCCGCCGCAAAACTTTTCATCATTCGCCTGAGAATGCTCTCATCTGACTTTATCAAGGCAGGATTTTCAAACCGAGAAAATCTTAGAAAGAGAAAACTTGTTTCCTCGACAAAGAAACCTCAACACACAATGAGAGGGGCTGTATGGGGGTAGATTTTAAAAATAAAAATGTTGCATAAGAAATTTATTGGGTAGCTTGTCGGCTCATAAGGGTCTTTTTAGATTTACTTCCTTGCTTGATATAATAAGTGTTATTGGTAGTTATAGACTACTTAATGTTATATTCATAGCTAAAATATAAATTTTAACTACTGCCGCAGGTTTATTTTCGCCGCCCCAGACATCCTAAAAACTTTTCAATCTGCCCCCCCTTACAATATCCCTACAAATAATTGTAGGGAAGATGAATTTTTAAATAAAAAATCAGGGTACTTGATTTTTAAAATTTACGGAGCATAATAGAGATGTTGAGGGAGTTTCCTCGACATGAAAACTTAATATCGCGGGATGGAGCAGTCTGGTAGCTCGTCGGGCTCATAACCCGAAGGTCGTTGGTTCAAATCCGGCTCCCGCAACTAAGAAAGACTTTAGAGAATATCTAAGGTCTTTTTCTTTTTGTAAAAATCTTAGGTATAAAAAAGAAATAGTACACCAGATTTCCGTTTAATAGAAATTTAGTGTACTATTTCTTTATCTTTTATTTAAGATATCAATTTGTTTTCGTACTTTTTCTTTTTCTCCATCATTTAAAAGAGGAGAAACGCACAAATATTTACTTTCATCCAGATCCAAAGGGACGGTAGAGATAATAAAATCATATTGTTTTAAATCTTCATCATGCAATTTATGTAAAGAAATGATCTTTTTAACATCAATTTCAGAAAATTCTCGTTCCAGACGGCTTCGCAGCATCTTGGAAGAACCGATTCCGGTAGAACATACGACCAAAACAGAAATCGAATTCTTGCTTAGATAATCCATAGATGCAATAAAATAAATAACAATATAACCTATTTCATCTTCAGGGATTTTTATAGGCTGGAAGATATTACGAAAGCTTTCTTTCACGATTTCATAAAGTTTTGGATCAGACTGATAAATATCTTCTAACATTGGATTTGTTACGGTAATACCACTTTGAATCCGTTCCATTGCCATATTAATATGTAATAGAAGATTTTCCGCAAGATTCTTGTCTTCGCTAAATGGAAAATGAAATTTCTTTTCAATTTCATTGATCAGGCTGCTGATATGATCAAGATTCTGAAAAGCAGAAATCTGTTGATTCAATTCATAGTGTGAACGTCCAACGTATAGATGGATCATCCAATGAAAATAATCCCGTTCATTATCGTAAAGCTGAATTTTAAAATCAACTTCAAGAATTTTGAGGATATCTTGACGAAAATGATCTTCATAATCTGTATTTGAGTCTTGGATCGTTAGTTTTAAGATATCCTCTTGATCATTTATATAGGAATGTCGTTTAATAAAAATAGCGATCAAGACAAGAAATTCCTGAAGTTCTTTATCTGAAATATTTAGATGCCTTTTACGAATAACGTTTTGCATTTTCTGATAAAGAACTTTTAAAGGTTCTTCGTAGTCAAAATTCTTTAAAAGATCAATAAAATGGTTTGGTCGATAATTGTTGTCTTTCAGCCAGTCAAAAAAGTTATCAGGAGCAATATTTTGAAGTAAGACATTTACAAATAAATGCCTTTTTGGAATTTCATGGCCAGTTAATCGGACTCCTTCACTTTTCTTGGTTTCAAATTGAACATTATGTCCCTGAAGTTTTTCTTTCATAGACTGATAATCATTTCGAATTGTCTGAGAAGAAGTATTTAGATCAATTGCAAGAGCTTGAGTTTTGATATAATCATCTTCGTTTAATAAAGTCAAAAGAATGATATCAACACGCTCTTTGTTGGAATAATTTTGTTCTGTTTTGACTTCTTCAAAAGCACTGTTTAATCGTTTAAGATTATAGAGCGATCCAAAGATCATAAAACCGTTTCCAGAAGAATTATCTAAAGTAAGATCATATGATTCTATGATCTCGGTAACTTCAGGAATCTGTCGATAAATGGTGCGTTCAGTAACACCAAGCTTCTTAGAGAGAGCCGATACGGTTAACGGACCATTTGCATTCATTAAATTTTCAATGATTTCTTTTGAACGATCTGAGATCAGCATAACTCACCTTTTCTTTCTAAATAGTTTCACCCTGGATATCAGATTGAAGATTATCAATTATTGTATATAATTGATCCAGAGAAATATTTTTATTTTTAATCTTATTATAAAAATAAATAATGCGTTTGGCAATAGGTTCTTCTTTCTTGATCTTACAGACAGTTTCCATAAGATTTAAAGCATCTTCTCCTTCCATAAATGAAAGTGCAAGTGCAATTGCAAATGAAAGATATACTGGGGTAATATGTAGTGCTTCACAGCTTCTTGCAGCGCCGATCAGACGATCTGAAGGTTGAAGCTTTCTCATAGGATCACGTGCAACGCGGGTAACGGTGTCTCTTAAATAAGAATTTTTAAAACGATGCAGTAAATCATTCATATGAGCATTTAACTTTGAGAAAGGTACCTGATATTTTTCTGAAAGCATCATACAGCTTTCTGTCATACAGCCACGTACGATAGACTGAATATAAATATCATGGGCAGCCTCATGAATATAGGTTTTATTTAAATATTGTCCTAAAAAGGCCGTTGTGACATGGGCCATGTTGTGAACATATAATTTACGTTCCAGATAGTAATGGAAAGGTTCATAAGGAATGATCTTCTTATATTCAGGAATCATCCCTTTGAAAGCAGCTTTATCAACTGGAAGGAAATCATAAGGTTCTACACGAACAGCCAATGGATGTTCATCTTCTGGAATCAGATCAGGATCTGCAGGTGGAACCATCCTTCCGATGGAAGTTTCTACAAGACCAACATTTTTCTCAAACAGAGCATGTTTATCTTCTGGAAGAGCTTTTAATAAATAGTCTCGTAACAGTACATCAGCATCCATCAGATTCTCACAGATTAAGATATCCAGAGTATTCGAAGATTCTTTCTCCCAACGCTTTAAAAGTCCTTGTGCAATGACAGGAGCCACTTTCTCAAGGACTGCAGCACCTAAAGCAGTTGCTATAATATCAGCGTCAGCGATTTCATTGCTGACAGCTTCAGAGTCTTTTCCATCCACAGCACGGATATTTTTGATCCAGTGAACAGGTTGTTCCTCGTTCATAATAATCTGAGGATAAGTTTTCTCTTTGTTGATCAGATGGATCACGTCATCGTTTACATCGATAAAAACGACTTCATAGCCGATTTCAGAGAATAATGCGCCAATAAAGCCACGGCCAATGCTTCCAGCACCATACATAACAGCTTTCATAAAAATTCCTTTCTATAGTCATATCTTTGTATTGTGATAACATCAAAGACTAAGGAGATAAGTCCTTAGCCTTTGATAATGTGTTCATTGATTGTTTAATTATAATTCATTTTTAAATCTTTCAACTAACTGATCATACTCAGGAGCTTTTAGGTAGTTTGAAATAGATAAATGTTGTTTATTAGGCTGGGCAGCTTTTGCTGTTCCAGTTAATTCTACATGAGTGATGACCAGGTCAGTATCATCAGGAATCTTTGAGATTGCTGTATTGATAACTTCAATTGGAAGATTTGCGGCTTTTACTTTTTTCTTTAATGCTGCTGCAGACATTGCAGAAGATCCCATTCCAGCGTCACACGCAACAACGATTTTTTTAATATTTTTGATATCTATTCCGGCAACTCCAAGACTACTGTCATTTGTTATTGCAGTAGATTCATTTGAACTAGCAGAAGATCCCATTGCTTCTTTTGGTACTACAGATTCTCCGAGAGATGTGTCTCCACCTTTTGCTACCATACGTTTTACGAAAATAGCATTTAATAAGAATGATACAACACATGATAATACGACGCTTAATAAAACTCCGAACATACAGTTCTTAGGTGAAAGAGCTACGACAGAGAAGATACTACCAGGAGATGGTGTGGCAACAGTACCAACATTTAAGAATGTAAGTGTTCCTGTTCCGACGATACCACCAGCGATCATACCAATGATCGTTAATGGGTTTGCTAATACATATGGGAAGTAAACTTCATGGATACCACCGAAGAAGTGGATCAAGATCATTCCAGGAGCAGCTTCTTTCATTTCTCCTTTTCCGAAGAACCAGTAAGCTAATAATAATCCAAGACCAGCACCAGGGTTTGGCACTAATAGGAATAATGCGGAATGTCCTAAAGTCTTAACCTGTTCATAACCAATTGGTCCGAAGATACCATGGTCTAATGCGTTATTTAAGAATAATACTTTGGCTGGCTCAACGAAGATTGCAGATAATGGTAATGCATTATGTGCTACGATCCAGTTTACACCATTTGTTAATACAGTAGTTACAGTTTCCATAACTGGTCCGAATACTAACATTGCGAAACAGCAAAGGATAGCACCGATAATACCAAGTGAGAAGTTATTTACGATCATTTCGAATCCAGAAGGGATTTTTCCATCCACTGCCTGGTCAAATTTCTTAATGCAAACACCAGCAACAGGTCCTAAGATCATGGCAGCTAAGAACATTGGAGTTCCGTCAACGGCTACGATCGCACCCATAGTAACGAGAGCACCGATAACTCCACCACGATCGCCACCAAACATTTTACCACCAGTATGTCCAATTAAGATTGGAAGTAAGTAATTTAAGATTGGACTGATCAGTTTTGCAAGTTTTGCATTTGGAGTCCATCCTGTTTCCAAAAAGAATGCGGTAATTAAACCAAATCCGATAAACGCTCCGATATTTGGAATAACCATTCCTGCAAGAACGGAACCAAATTTCTGGAGTTTTTGTGAAATACTAGTTTTTTCTTTCATTTTTACAACTCTCCTTCTTCTACATAATTCTGATTGATCATATCAATGAATTCCTGTTTTGAAGAAGCATTTAAAAATTGATGGCATTTTTCAGGTTTTAATAAAATATCAGTAATCTGCATCAGCTCCTGCAGAGAATCTTCCTCACGGCTTGAGATGCCGATCACCAGATGTATGGTATTTCCATGATAAGAAACTCCATGTGGGATCTGAACAATACTGATTCCCGGTTTTAAAACAAAATTCAGAGTGTCTTCTGTGCCATGGGGGATCATAACCCCCAATCCGATATCAGTGGAAGTTTCTTGTTCTCGCCGGATCATACCATTAATGTAGGGTGGTTTTACACATCCGACTTGAACTAAGAGATCACCTGCTTTGTGGATTGCTTCTTCAATTGTAGTACATTCATAATCCAGACAAATGTGTTTCTGGAATTCATTACTTAGAAGTTTGCTGGCCATGCGCCCTCCTTATTTGTTACTCATAAACGTTTATCATGGTTATATGATAACGTACGGAGTGTATGAAAATCAATGCATACTAATGTCATATTTTTCAGGAGATGTTGTGACATTTTTTTGTTTTGCATTTTCCAGTAGAATTACGAACGATCAGTTCAGGTTCATATTCCATTCGCATAATATAATGATGTTTGGCAGAGATATTTTTCTGCGTGTTCTTCTTATATATAATATCCACAGCTTCACGACCTTTTGCCAAAGAAGCATGTTCGATTGTAGTTAAAGCAATCTGAGGCATGGAAGATAAAGGAATGTTGTCAAATCCACAGACAGAGTAATCATGAGGAACACGGAATCCATGATCAGAGATCGCAGCCATGATCCCAAAAGCCGTCATATCATTATTCCCAACAAAAGCAGTGGAAGAAGTATGTTCATCTAAAGCTTGAGAAGCCATATCATATCCGTTTTGATATTCAGAATTATCCGCAGAATATCTTCCGTAAGCAGCAATCGTAGGAGATTTTACCTCCACCCATTCCGGATCAAGACCATGATCTTTAAAACAAGAACGCAGCCCAGCAAGACGATGGATCCGGCCAATCTCTTTTGGGCGGATCGGTGTACAGATATAAGTAATATGCTTATGGCCAAGAGAGAGAAGATGTTCAGCAATAATATATCCAGGCTTTTTACTGTCAAGTTCAACTGCATCAAAACGACATGCATCTGGTTTATCACCGATGGAAACAACAGGGACTTGCTTAGATAATGCATTTGCCTGTGCAATCTTTGTTGGTGGATATAAAGAAATAACGCCTGCAAGTTCAAACCCAGATAAAAGGTTTAAATAGAGTTCTTCTTGAGAGACGTCCCTCAATGTACTGACAGTAAATACGGTATAACCATAATCTTTGGCACGTTCTGTGATCGAATGAATGATCATGGAATAATAACCATTCGAAAGAAGTGGACAAATAACGATGATACTCTTAGCAAGTGCCTGTTCTTTCTTTTTTACACCAGCAACAGGCTTCTTGTAACCAAGTTCTTTTGCACCTTGTCTTACTTTATCGATTGTTTCTTTAGAAAAAGACACATGTGGTTTGTTGCTTAAGATCATAGAGACAGTAGACTGTGATACACCAGTGTATTCAGCAATATCTCTTGTTGTTACTTTGTTTCGCTTTCCCATAAATAGTACCCTCTTTTCTATACATTTCATTTGCAATAGATAAATCAAAAATTATTTTGATTAATTTGAATTACTAATCAAAATAAGCTAGCGATTATTAATATTATACAATTGATTAATACAAAAAACAAGTGAACACGTACTTTAAGAAAAATAATCCAAAAACCTTGAAAGAAATCATTTGTTAATCAAATAAAATGATTAATAGAAAAACTCTGAAAACCGCATAAAATGGGCGTTTGACGGGTTTGACAGGCAAAAAAAATTGTGGTTAGATAGAGTCAGAAAGCAACAAAAGCAAGTGAAAAACAGGAGGGAATAACAGTGTATGATGTAGCAATTATCGGTGCAGGGATCACAGGCTGCGCTATCGCCTACGAACTTGGAAAATATAATGTGAAAGCTGTAATCGTTGAAAAGGAAAATGATGTTTCTGTAGGAACAACAAAAGCAAACAGCGCGATCATCCATGGAGGATATGATCCAAAGCCTGGAACAAAGATGGCAGAGTACAATATCAAAGGAAATGTCTATACAAAAGAATTATGTGAGAAACTGGATGTACCTTACAAACAGATCGGAGCATTGGTAGTTGCATTCAGTGAAGAAGAAAAGAAAACACTGGAAGAATTAAAACAAAGAGGTATCACAAACGGAGTTCCTGATATGGAAATCTGGGATAAAGAAAAACTTCTAAAAGAAGAACCAAATCTTTCAGACAAAGCCGTTGCGGCTTTAAGTTCTCCAAATGTAGGAATCGTAAGTCCATGGGAATTAGCCCTGGCACTTGCAGAAACAGCCGTATTAAATGGAGTTGAAGTGAAACTTAATACAGAAGTTTCCGGAATCGAAAAAGAAAATGATACATATAAGATAGAAACAAACAACGGAGTGATCGAAGCAAAATACATTTGCAATGCAGCAGGTGTTTTCGCAGACAAAGTTAATGAGATGTGTAATGAAAAAACATTTGAGATCACACCAAATAAAGGAGAATATTACCTAATGGATAAGAGCCAGGGAAATCTGGTCAATCATGTAATCTTCCAATGTCCAAATGAAAAAGGAAAAGGAGTTTTAGTTGCTCCAACGGTTCATGGAAACCTGATCGTTGGACCAGATTCACAGCCAAGTGCAGCGAATGATGTATCAACAACAAAACAGGGACTTGATTTTGTGAGAAATACAGCATTAAAATCTGTACCAGGAATTAATTTTAGAGAGTCTATTAGAAATTTTGCTGGAGTCAGAGCAAGAACAGCAGATCATGACTTCCATATTTATGAAGACAAAAACAACAAAGGGTTTATCAATATCGCAGGAATGCAGTCACCGGGATTATCATCCGCATGTGCAATTGCACCAGATATTTTAAAGATGCTTGAAAATTCAGGACTTACATTAGAAGCAAAAGAAGATATCGTAGATGAAAGACATATCGACCGCTTCAAACATTTAAGTCATGAAGACAGAGAAAAATTAGTAGAAAAGAATCCAGCATTCGGAAAGATCATCTGCCGTTGTGAAACGATCACAGAAGGTGAGATCATCAACGCAGTGCATCGTCCAATTCCAGCAACATCCATTGATGCGGTCAAGAGAAGATGTAATGCAGGTATGGGAAGATGCCAGGGTGGTTTCTGTGGACCAAGAGTTCAGGAGATCATCGCAAGAGAGCTGAATAAACCATTAGCAGATATTCCACAGGATCGTTTGGGAACAAACATTATCACAGGAGAAACAAAAGATGGAGGTGCCAAATAATGAAGTATGATGTAATCGTTGTAGGTGGAGGACCTGCAGGACTGGCAGCAGCAGTGGAAGCAAGTAAAAATGGTGCCGAAAAAGTTCTGGTTGTAGAACGTGATCAGGAACTTGGAGGAATCTTAAATCAGTGTATTCATAATGGATTTGGACTCCATTATTTCAAAGAAGAATTAACAGGACCTGAATATGCAGGTAAATTCATTGATATGTTAAATGAAACAAATATCGAAGTGATGCTTGATACGATGGTTCTTGACGTAGATGAAACAGAAAAATGTGTACATGCCATGAATAAGAAAAATGGTTATATGAAACTTGAAGGTAAATCCATTATCTTAAATATGGGATGCCGTGAAAGAACAAGAGGAGCCATCGCGATCCCTGGTGATCGTCCGGCTGGAGTGTTTACAGCAGGTGCAGCACAGAGATATGTGAATATCGAAGGATATATGGTAGGTAAGAAAGTACTGATCTTAGGATCCGGAGATATCGGACTGATCATGGCAAGACGCATGAGTTTAGAGGGTGCAAAAGTAGTTGGATGTGTAGAGCTTTGTCCATATTCTAACGGATTAAACCGTAACATCGTACAGTGCTTAAATGATTATGATATTCCACTGTATTTATCACATACGATCACAGATATTCAGGGTGATAAACGAGTTGAGAAAGTTATCGTATCAAAAGTTGATGAAAAGAATCAACCAATTCCAGGAACAGAGATGGAATTTGATGTAGATACTGTATTATTATCTGTTGGATTGATCCCAGAAAATGAATTAACAAGATCTGCAGGAATTACAATGGATCCAGCCACAAGTGGACCAGTTGTATATGAAAACATGGAAACTTCAGCAGAAGGAATCTTCGCAAGTGGAAATGTCGTTCATGTTCATGACCTAGTAGACTTTGTTACAGCAGAAAGCCAGAAGGCAGGAAAGAGTGCTGCAGAATACGTAAAAAATGGAGAAACAAAAGATCAGACATGCATCGATATCAAAAATGGAGATGGGGTCAACGGAATCGTGCCACAGAAAGTACGTCCATCTAATGTAGACAAGAAAGTTGAAGTTATGTTCCGTGCAAGAAACGTATTTACAGATGTAGCGATCAAAGTAAGATCAAATGGTGAGGAACTTGCTTCCTTTAAGAGAGAACACATGGCACCAGGAGAAATGGAAAAGATCGTTATTCCGAAAGCATTTTTAGATAAAGTAGAAAATGGTGAGATTACAGTATCTGTAGAAAAGGTAGGTGCATAAAGATGACAGATTTAATTTGTATCGTATGTCCAAAAGGATGTCATTTAAAAGTTGATGAAGAAAATGGATATAAGGTTACTGGAAATGGATGCCCAAGAGGAGCCGCTTACGGAGAAAAAGAACTGGTAAATCCAACACGAGTGATCACTTCTACAGTCAGAGTAGAAGCAAAGACTGCAAGAAGAGTTCCAGTCAAAACCGCAAGTGATATTCCAAAGGGTAAAATCTATGATATCATGAAAGAATTAGATAAAGTAACAATGAAAGCTCCTGTAGCGATCGGGGATGTAGTGATCCCTAACGTATTAGGACTAGGAGTTGACGTTGTAGCTTGCAAAAAAGTAGCAGAATAAATAAAATGATTAAGTAAAATATTTAAATTTCAGGAGGATAACAAATGAGCGTTATTACATTTGTTTGTGCAGGTCAGATGAACTCTGCGATCACATTCCCAGCATTCGAAAATGGACACGAGGTACGTCTGGTAGGATCACCTTTAGACAGAGATATCATTGATGGATTAAAGAAGGATAATTTCCATATCACATTAAAGAGAACTCTTCATGATGGGATCAAATATTATCAGATCGAAGAATTAGAAGAAGCATTAGAAGGAGCAGACTTAATCTTAGGTGGAGTCAGCAGTTTCGGACTTGACTGGTTCTGTGACGAAATCCTTCCAGTATTACCAGAAGATGTACCTTTATTAACAGTAACAAAAGGTATGGTAGATTTAGATGACGGAACTTTAGTTCCTTATCCACATATCTTCGAACAGAGACAGCCAGAAGGAAAACATATTAACTTTAACGCCATCGGTGGACCATGTACAAGTTATGAATTAGCAGACCATGATGACAGCCATGTAGCTTTCTGTGGAAAAGACATGGAAACATTAAAATTCATCAAATCTTTATTAACAACAGATTACTATCACATCAGTCTTTCTACAGATGTTGTAGGTGTTGAGTGTGCCGTAGCCATGAAGAATGCTTATGCATTAGGTGTGTCTCTTGCAGTTGGTTTAGCAGAGAAGAGAGATGGAGAGATCGGAGCAGTACATTATAATTCTCAGGCAGCATTGTTTGGACAGGGTGTCAAAGAAATGATCCATCTGTTAGAACTGATTCATGGTGGACCAGAAAACATCATTCACGGAGCTGGTGACTTATATGTAACAGTCTTCGGTGGAAGAACTCGTAAGATTGGTACATTATTAGGACGTGGACTGACATTTGATCAGGCAATGGAAGAATTACAGGGTGTAACTTTAGAGTCTATCGTTATTGCAACAAGAACAGCTCGTGCCGTACGTAAACTGGCAGAAAGAGGCGTTGTATCTTTAGATGACTTCCCATTGTTAATGCATGTAGATGCGATCATCAATGAAGGCGCAGAAGTTGATATTCCTTGGGAAAAATTCACTACGATCGTAGAAAAATAAGAATAACAGCTTATTATAATCTTTTAAGGGTTCTGAAGGTAAATAAATACCGGCAGAACCCTTTTTATGGTATGATAAGAAGTAGAAAAATGTAGTTTTGGACAGGGTAAAAAAAGTGATCGGAGGTCTTAAAGTTATGAAGAAATATGTGATGGCATTAGATGGCGGAACAACAAGCAATCGTTGTATTTTATTTAATGAACAGGGCGTGATCTGTAGTGTTGCACAAAAGGAATTTACACAGTATTTTCCACATCCAGGATGGGTAGAACATGATGCAGATGAGATATGGTCATCTATGCTTGGTGTTGCAGTGGAAGCAATGAGCAAGTTAAATATCACAGCAGAACAAGTTGCAGCGATCGGTATCACAAACCAGCGTGAGACAACGATCGTGTGGGATAAGAACACAGGTGAACCAGTTTATCATGCGATCGTATGGCAATGTCGAAGAACTTCCGAATATTGTGATGAATTAAAAGCAAAGGGTCTTACAGAGAAATTCAGACAGAAAACAGGTCTTATGATCGATGCTTACTTCAGCGGAACGAAAGTAAAATGGATTCTTGATAATATTCCAGGGGCAAGAGAAAAGGCAGAAGCAGGAGAACTTCTATTTGGAACGGTTGAGACATGGCTGATCTGGAAACTTACTAAAGGACGTGTTCATGTGACAGACTATTCAAATGCAGCAAGAACGATGTTGTTTAATATTAATACACTGGAATGGGATGACGAAATTTTGCAGGAATTAAATATTCCAAAATGTATGCTGCCACAGGCGAGACCATCCAGTGAAGTTTATGGAATGACGGACAGTACATATTTTAATGGGGAAATTCCGATTGCAGGGGCAGCAGGTGATCAGCAGGCAGCCTTATTTGGACAGACATGCTTTACACCTGGGGAAGCAAAGAATACCTATGGAACAGGAGCATTCTTGTTAATGAATACAGGAGAGAAACCAGTCTTTTCAGAAAATGGACTGATCACAACGATCGCATGGGGATTAGATGGCAAGGTCAATTATGCATTGGAAGGATCTATTTTTGTTGCAGGAGCAGCGATCCAGTGGCTGCGTGATGAGATGCGATTAGTTGATTCTTCACCAGATTCTGAATATATGGCTAGTAAAGTGAAAGATACGAATGGATGTTATGTGGTGCCAGCATTTACAGGGCTTGGTGCACCATATTGGGATCAGTATGCAAGAGGAACCATTGTAGGAATTACACGTGGAGTCAATAAATGCCATATTATTCGTGCAACATTGGAATCTCTGGCTTATCAGACAAATGATGTGTTAAAGGCAATGGAAGCGGACAGTAAGATCAAATTAAGCACATTGAAAGTCGATGGAGGAGCCAGTGCCAATAACTTCTTAATGCAATTCCAGTCTGATATCTTAAATACAAAGGTCAGAAGACCACGATGCGTGGAAACAACAGCTATGGGAGCTGCTTATTTAGCAGGATTAGCGGTTGGATATTGGAAAGATAAAGAAGATGTGATTAAGAACTGGAATGTGGATCGGGAATTTGAACCAGCAATGGAAGAAGCAGAGAGAAATGCGAAGATCGAAGGTTGGAAAAAAGCCGTAAAATGTTCTTTTGGATGGGCGAAAGAATCTTAAAAAGTTATTGTAAGCACAAGAAAAAAGGGACTTTTGATCACGGGACCGTTTTTTATAAAAAGTGGACAGGCAGAAAAAATGATAAAAGAAAGTAAGGGACTTGAGGTTCAAAGGATGGATGTTCATGGAATGTGGACATCCATTTTTTAGAAATCTGTGAAAATATCTAGAAAAGATATCATACGTGCGTTAAGATATATGCAGGATTATAAGAACCAAAAGGAGGTAATGAGCATGGAATACAAAAAATTCAACAATCAATACGTAATAAGAATTGACAAAGGCGAAGAAATCTGTGCAAAATTAAAAGAGGTCGCCCAAAAAGAAAATATCAAACTTGCATACTTAACAGGAATCGGGGCAGCAGGCAAAGTAACAGCTGGTGTTTTTGATACAAAGGAAAAAGTATTCAAAGGCCATACATGGGAAGGTGATCTTGAGATCGTTTCCATTGGTGGGAATATCAATACTATGAATGGGGAAACTTATACACACTTCCATATCAGTGTTGCGGATGAAGCAGGGAATGTCTATGGAGGTCATCTGACAGAAGCAGTGATCAGCGGAACCGGAGAACTTGTATTAACTGAGATCGAAGGCGCAGTTGACCGCAAGTTTGATGAAGAAATCGGGCTGAATTTATTTGAATTCTAAGTGAAAAACGGAGGACAAAGATAACATGGAAATGATGACAGGAAGAACATTATTTCGAAATTACAAAGAATATGATCAGAAAGAAGTAGAGATCTGCGGCTGGGTAAAAAGCAATCGAGGATCAAAGAAATTCGGATTTCTGGTTATTAATGATGGTACATTTTTTGAACCGATTCAGGTTGTATATGATCAGGAGATGGACAACTTTGATGCAATCAGCAAATTAAATGTTGGAACAGCCGTGATCGTAAATGGAACAGTGATCGTGACACCAGATGCGAAACAGCCATTTGAGATTCATGCAAAGAGTGTAGAAGTTGAGGGAGAATGCCCATCCGATTATCCATTACAGAAAAAACGTCATACATTAGAATATTTAAGATCTATCTCTCATTTAAGACCAAGAACGAATACGTTTCAGGCAGTATTCAGAGTTCGTTCTCAGATTGCATATGCGATCCATAAATTTTTTCAGGAACGTGATTTTGTATACGTGCATACACCATTGATCACAGGACAGGACTGTGAAGGTGCTGGAGAGATGTTCCAGGTAACAACGATGGATCTTAACAAGATCGCTGAAGAAGGAAAAGTTGATTATGAACAGGATTTCTTTAAGAAGCCAGTCAGCTTAACCGTCAGCGGACAGCTTGCAGGAGAGACTTTTGCACAGGCATTCCGCAATATTTATACATTTGGACCAACTTTCAGAGCTGAAGATTCCAATACAACAAGACATGCAGCAGAATTCTGGATGATCGAGCCAGAGATCGCATTTGCAGATCTTGAGGATAATATGATCCTTGCAGAGCAGATGATCAAATATATCATCAATTATGTGATGGAGCATGCACAGGAAGAATTACAGTTCTTTAATAAATTCATAGATAAAGGATTATTAGAACGTTTGAACCATGTAGTATCTTCTGATTTTGGAAGAGTTACTTATACAGAAGCAGTGAAATTATTAGAAGAACACAATGATGAATTCGAATATAAAGTATCTTGGGGAATTGATCTTCAGACAGAGCATGAACGTTATCTGACAGAGCAGATCTTTAAGAAACCAGTGTTTGTCACAGACTATCCAAAAGAGATCAAAGCATTTTATATGAAGATGAATGAAGACAACAAGACGGTTGCAGCCATGGATCTTTTAGTGCCAGCTATTGGAGAGATCATCGGGGGAAGCCAGAGAGAAGATGATCTTGCGAAACTGGAAGAGAGAATCACAGAATTAGGTATGAAACCAGAAGATTATGATTTCTATTTAGATCTTCGCAAATATGGTTCCACAAGACACGCAGGATTTGGTCTTGGATTTGAACGTATGGTAATGTACGCAACAGGAATTGCTAATATCAGAGATGTCATTCCATATCCAAGAACCGTAGGAAAATGTCAATATTAAGATGAATTATGCATATACTATTACGAGAGCAATTTTTAGGAGGTAGTAGTATATGCATTCTATTTGGCAGGAACAGATGGAATTTCCAGTTTATCCGATTTTAAAAAGAGATAAAAAAACAGATATTTTATATGTAGGTGCAACCCTGAAACATGCAATAGAGGCAAATTTTCAAAAAGAAATGGGAAGATCAGTTATGATCATTGAAGAAAAAAGTATTGGAGATATGCCAGAACTTGGTGGCATGGGGATTTTGAAAGCAACGAACATGAATGAATTTAAAGAGCTCTGTATTTTGAAAAATTATATTATAAGACAACATATTCCATGTGATCTTGAAATTATTTCAGAGACAAGTATTCAGGTCCATCCAGTGAAGTTGTTTTTGTTTATGACGAAGGATGTTGAAGTATATGAACAGACAAAGATCACTGCAAGACAGGGGAAACGTCTGGATATCGAAAGTGCCTATATCGATGCAGGACAAGTGATCGAAGACGACAAGCCTTGTGAGAAGAGATATATTCATGTATTTTCAGAAGCAGGTTTTCCAGAAATCACGAAGCCAGATATTCTGGAGATCAGAAAATATAAAGAAGATTATCTGGTGTTATCGTATCAGAGAAAATTGGAAGGAAGCCGGAATTCTTGGGAAATATAATTGAGTCATGTTGTAAAATTAGTGAAACGAAGATAGTATTTTGTGCTACAATAGATGTCAAGAGAACATTTATACAGGAGGATAAGAAACTATGAGTATGATTGATGTAATCCGCAAAGAAATGATGACAGCGATGAAGAATAAGGACAAAGAGAGAAAAGAAAGTCTTTCTATGTTATTAAGTGCATTAAAAAACGCACAGATCGATAAGAGAGAAGATCTGACAGAGGCAGAAGAAAACACAATTATCGCAAAAGAGATCAAACAGACAAAAGAGACAATGGATACTTGCCCTGCTGATCGTACAGATATCATTGATGAATGCAAAGCAAGATTAGCAGTCTTAGAAGAGTTCGCACCAGAGCAGATGAGTGAAGAACAGATCGAAGCTGAGATCAATGCTGTATTAGCAGAACTTGGAATTGATGCACCGACAATGAAAGATAAAGGAAAAGTTATGAAGAACCTGATGCCAAGAGTCAAAGGAAAAGCTGACGGTAAACTTGTAAACCAGCTGGTAGGAGCTAAACTTTCATGAGAAATATATTAATTGTCGTCGATATGCAGAATGACTTCATCGACGGAAGCCTTGGAACCAAAGAAGCACAGGAGATCGTAACACCTGTTGCGGGAAAGATTCGTAATTTTGAGGGTGATATCTATGGAACGCTCGATACACATGAGGAAGATTATCTTTCCACACAGGAAGGAAAGAATCTTCCAGTCAAACATTGTATCTGTGGAGAAGATGGCTGGGCATTAAACAGCGAAATCATGCAGGCAATCGCAGAGACGAAAGCAGAAGTCCATAATTTCTGTAGAAAAGGAACTTTTGGTTCTATGGAACTGGCACAGATATTGAAGGAAACATATGAAGATCAGGAAGTTGAGATCGAACTGATTGGATTATGTACGGATATCTGTGTGATATCCAATGCAATGCTGATTAAAGCAGCACTGCCGGAAGTGAAGGTAAGTGTTGATTCTTCATGCTGTGCAGGAGTGACTCCTGAGAGTCATAGGAATGCGTTGGAAGCTATGAAGATGTGTCAGATTGAGATAGCATAATTAGTTGTAAATAAAGGGCGATATGAAGTCGCCTTTTTATTTTGAATTAAAATGTAAAATAATAGAAATGTTTACAATAATATCTTGATATATTTCAAAATCGTGGGTATAATAAAATTTACAATAAATGTAAGAATATAAAGGAGTAATGCCTATGACAAACAACAAACTTTATGCACGAGATGAATATCTAAAGAAAAAAGCAGCGGATAGTAATGGATTGAATATTCAATTAACGAACAATTATGCTTTTCGGAAAACATTTAAAAATACTTACATAGCAAAAGGATTTTTGATGGCGTTATTAGGATTGAAGGAGGATGAGATAGCAGATTTAAAAGTTACAGATCCATTTGAAGAGGGGGAAAGTGAACAGGAAAAAGAGGGGATTCTGGATGTAAAAATTTATCTGAACAATAATAAGAAAATCAATATAGAAATGCAAAATCGTTATCAGAATGATTGGACGGAACGAAGTTTGTTTTATAATTGCAGGATGTTTACAGATGGATTTTATCACGGACAATCATATGGAGAATTAGAACCATGTATACATATAGGTATTTTAGATTTTAATTTGATGAGGAGTCAAGGTTTTCATCATCATATTAAATTATTGGATATAAAAACAGGGGAAGAATATAATGACAAATTGCAATTTCACGTGGTACAATTAAAGAAATTAGAAGATGCTGCCAAGGAAGAAAAAGAAACGGAACTATACTATTGGGCAAAATTACTTGCAGCAAAAGATTGGAAAGAAGTTGACGATACGATTAAAGGAAATCCATATAGAGAGGCGGTGAAAGATGAGATGTATAAAATGAGTCAGGATGAAAGAGAACGATATTTGTATTTGCGAGAAGAAATGGCATATAGTGATGAAATCAGCAGGATGAAAACTGCGAGAGAAGAAGGATTGGAAGAGGGAAGAAAGGAAGGAAGAAAGGAAGGAAAGCAACTATTTTTACAATGTATAAGATTAAAAAAACAAGGTTTTTCAAAGGAAAAAATAGCAGAAGAATGTCAGGTTGATATACCTGAAGTAGAAGAAATCTTGAAAGAAATAGAAGATTTATAAATTTAAAAATTGGAATATGGCATAGATAATAATCACAAGTGGTAATAAAAAATTACTGCTTGTGATTATTTCTTTTATCTTGACAATTACAAATCAAACTGTATATACTGCATATATACAGTAAAACAAAGAAAGGAGAGAATTAAGTGAAAATCATAATCAGCAATGCCAAGAATCAGCCAATCTATGAACAGATTTATGAACAGATCAAGAATCTGATCATTACAGAAGAATTTGAAGCTGGACAAATGCTTCCATCGATTCGTGGACTTGCGAAGGATTTAAGAATCAGTGTGATCACAACAAAGAGGGCGTATGATGAGCTTGAGAAAGATGGATTTATTAATTCTGTGGCAGGAAAAGGCTGTTTTGTGGCGGAGAAGAATCTGGAGCTTATCAAGGAGGAGAATTTAAAGAAGGTAGAACAATATTTGGAGAAAGCAGTGAAGCTTTCAAGAACATGCGGGTTAACAAAAGATGATCTGATCGATATGATCAAGATCATTGGAAAGGATGAATAATGAAGAATGCATTAGAATTACAAAATGTATCAAAGTCATTTAAAGAATTTGAAATGAAAGATATGACATTTTCACTACCAGAAGGTTGTATTCTTGGACTTGTCGGGAAGAATGGGGCAGGGAAAAGTACTACGATCCGTCTGATTATGGATATGATTCACAAAGACAGCGGAACAATCTATGTGTTAGGAAAGAATATTGAGGAAGATTTTACAGAGACAAAACAGGATATTGGAGTCGTTCTGGATGAGCCATCATTTCCAGAATATGTGACAGCAGACCAGATGAACAATATCATGAAAAATATTTATAGAAACTGGGATGAAAAACGATATTATGAATTGATCGATCAGTTTGAACTTCCGAAATGGAAAAAGCAGTTTAAGAATTACTCCAAAGGAATGAAGATGAAGCTTGCGATTGCAGTGGCACTTTCTCATCATGCAAAACTACTGATCTTAGATGAACCAACGAGTGGTTTAGATCCATTTATGAGAGATGAAATTCTGGATATTCTTTATGAATTTACAAGAGAAGAAGATCAGTCTGTTTTGATTTCTTCTCATATTGTCAGTGATCTTGAAAGACTTTGTGATTATATTGCATATATTGATCAGGGAAGTTTGAAATTATATGAAGAAAAAGATTGCCTGATTGAACAATATGGAATCTTAAAATGTTCCAAAGAAGAGCTGAAAGAATTTGATGAACAGGCAGTCAAAGGGGTAAGAAAAAATTCATATGGAGTTGAAGCGTTGGTAGATAAATTGAAGATGCCGAAAGATTATAAGACAGATATGGCAACATTAGAAGAAATTATCGTATTTCTCTCAAAAGGACAGGAAGAATAGGAGAAAGTGTGGGTATGAAAGGATTAATACGAAAAGAATGGTATAGTTTGTGGAGTCAGTATCGGATACATATGCTGGCAATGCTGGGGTTAGGAGCATTGCTGCCAATTATAAAAAATACAGACTTTTTCCCTGATGAATCTTTTTGGATATATTGGGCAGTAATAACGATTTTCTATATTCTAATGCATTCGGTAGAATATGAAAAAAAATCAAATTGGGATATGTACAGAGCAACATTTCCAATCAATGGAAGGGAGATTGTTGTTTCAAAATATATCTTTGGTTTTGGGATCGTGATAATCGCGAGTATCTTAGTTTTTGCAGGAAGTATGATCTGCCAGAAGATGATAGTGGGCAGAATCAATATTTACTTTATTGGTCGTGTTGTAAAAGCTATATGGATTAACGGTACATTGGATATGATATTTGTATTTCCGATTTTGTGCAGATATGGATATGACGAAGGAAGGGTATCTACAGCGATGATCGTATGTTTTCTTGGAATGCTTTACCCATATAGGTTGCAGCAATTGTTATTAAATCTGCCATTCCCGACCATTGTATTTATGATTTTGCTATTTATCATTTGGTGTTTTTCAGGTGTATTGAGTTGCAAATTATACGAGAAGCGGAATGATCAATAAGGAGGCAGTATGAAAGGTTTGTTATTAGAATACAAATACAGGATTATGGAATCTGGAATTAAATATGTGATTTGGATACTTTTAATTCTTCAGCTGATCATAGGTTTTTTTGGATTTGGTACTGGTGGGGCTGTTTTGTCAGCACTTTTGGTAATACAAATCAATGACACAATGATTGATGATCAAGCCTGTGGATGGAATCAGTACTGCAAGATCTTACCAGTCAGTAGAAGGAAGCAGGTTGGTATGAGGTATCTTCTTGGAATTGTAGCGACAGCAATTATGACCATCATATTTTTGATTGGAAGAGTACTTGGAGTTCTCAATGTTGAAGTTCCTTTCTATGAAGTAAATCAAGCAGTCCAATGGATCATTGCAATAAGTTTTTTATGCATGTCCATTCAAATTCCAGTAAATCTCATATTGCATTTAAAAAATATAAGAAACAGACTCGTAGGATTGCCATTGTTTTTAGTTTGCTATGTAGGAGGTAGATTGATCTTTTATGCAATACGAAAAATACCAAGAATTCCGGGGAGTCAGGTGTTTTTAAAGAATGCAGTAGTGATATCAATTGTAATGGTTTTGGTTTCTTATATTGGTTCGTTTTTGATGTGGAAATATAGGAAATCGTAGTGGTTAGCAAAAGAAATGCAATCTATACTGTCCTAACAACATCATTTATGCTAAAATAAAAATCGTTTGTGATACGGCAATAAAAATCGTATTACAGATGATTTTTATTTTACAAAATTTTCAAACATAACGAACAAAGAAAGAAGGAAAATCAATATATGAGTACATACTACGTCACAAGAATCGAAGAACCAGACTTCGGTTGTGAAGGCCGCCCGGAAGGACAGGAAATCAAAGATAAAGTATATTTAAAAGAAGAAATAACGAAGGAAGAAACAATAATCTTCATGGAAGATAAATTACTATACGAAAGAGATATTAATGAAGGAATGAAAGTTGTGATCGATGGAGATGGAAGATTACAGAAAGCGGAGGATCGATCATGAAAGATCTGACAAAAGGAAAGATTTCAACATTGATCTTAGGATTTGCGATTCCAGTATTTTTAGGAAACTTATTACAGCTTACATACAGTCTTGCTGATACAAGAATTGTCGGAAGTTTTCTTGGAGAACGATCACTTGCTGCAGTTGGTGCAACGACAACGATCAGTAACTTGATCGTTGGTTTCTTATTAGGTCTGGCCAATGGATTTGCGATCATTACAGCACAGAAATTTGGAGCAGGTGATAAAAAGAGAGTTCGAAGATCATTTGCAATCGCACTTGTGTTAGGAGTGATCGTTTCTGCTATTTTAATCTTGATCGGAACGGTATTTATCAATCCGATTTTAGGATTTTTGAATGTTCCAGGCAAATTATTTATCGAAGCTAAACAATATATACTGATCATTATCATTGGTTTATGGGTCACGATGTTTTATGATATTTTGATGGCGGTGATGCGTGCCATCGGAGATACGTTAACACCATTATTGATTCTTGCGATTTCTGTAGGATTAAATATCGTACTGGATCTTTTATTTGTTGCAGTATGGAAAACGGGAACATGGGGTGCGGCAGCAGCAACTGTGTTGGCACAGTTTATCGCATTGGTCATTTGTTGCTTTTATATGATTCATAAGTACGAATTATTACGTTTGAATAAAAATGATTTTAAAGATCTGGAATCTAAAATGATCAAAGAAATGCTGGCGACAGGAATGTCTATGGGATTTATGAGTTCTCTTGTGAATATTGGATCACTTACATTACAGACAGCGATCAATAAGCTTGGGCAGGAAATTATCGTAGCCCATACAGCGGCAAGAAAGATCACAGAAATATATATGATCATGTTCAGTGTCTTTGGCCAGACGATGGCAACATTCTGTGGTCAGAATATGGGAGCTGGGAAAGTTGACAGAATTAAGGAAGGTATGAAACTAGCGATTATTTATACATGTGTCTGGTCAACTTTTGCGATGATCGCAAGTTATACGATCGGACCGCAGTTAGTCCATATGGTTACAGGAAGTCACAAAGATGTAGTCATTGTAAATGCAACAAATTACCTGAAGTTTAATACGATCTTTTATTATGTGCCAGCGGTCATCAGCATAGTAAGAAATGTTATGCAAGGAATTGGGGATCAGATCACACCATTAGTATCCAGTGGATTAGAAATGGTCGGAAAAGTGGTGATCGCATTTACATTAGTTCCTTTGATGGGATATGCAGGTGTTATCGTAGCAGAACCAATCGTATGGTTTATCATGGTTATTCCATTGATCGTACAGATCATAAGAACACCGAAATTAAAAGCAAATAAATAAAACCCAAAAAGCGGAGAATCCATAAAAGGATCTCCGCTTTCTACATACACATGACATTATTTTAATTGAACATTCCGTCCCACGGGAACATTCTTCTTTCTTCTTAAGGATTAAACAATACCCTGAGCTGTCATTGCATCTACGACTTTCTCGAATCCTGCAATGTTAGCACCAGCTACATAGTTTCCTTCCATTCCGTAACGTTTTGCAGCGTCATCTAAGTTGTGGAAAATGTTAACCATGATGTTCTGTAATTTTCCATCAACTTCTTCAAATGTCCAGCTTAATCTTTCGCTGTTCTGAGACATTTCAAGAGCAGATGTAGCAACTCCACCAGCGTTAGAAGCTTTACCAGGTGCGAATAAGATTCCGTTTTTCTGTAAGTATTCTGTAGCTTCTAATGTAGTAGGCATGTTAGCACCCTCTGCAACTGCGTAACATCCGTTTGCTACTAACTGTTTAGCATCTTCTAAGTGTAATTCGTTCTGAGTTGCACATGGAAGAGCAATGTCAACAGGAATAGACCAAACTCCTCTTCCTTCGTGATATTCAGCACTTGGACGAGCAGCAGCGTATTCTGTTAAACGAGCACGTTTTACTTCTTTTACTTCTTTTAATAATTCAACATCGATACCATCTTTGTCATAAATCCATCCTGTAGAGTCAGAAGCTGTAACAACTTTAGCACCTAACTGCTGAGCTTTTTCGATTGCGTAAATAGCAACATTACCAGCTCCAGAAACAGCAATTGTAGCACCTTTGATAGATTTACCATTACATTTTAACATTTCGTCTGTGAAGTAAAGAAGTCCGTATCCTGTAGCTTCTGTACGAGCTAAAGATCCACCATAAGATAAACCTTTACCTGTTAAAACTCCTTCATAAAGTCCACGAATTCTCTTATACTGACCGAACATGTAACCGATCTCTCTTGCACCAGTTCCGATATCACCAGCAGGAACGTCTGTATCTGCTCCGATGTATTTGCAAAGCTCTGTCATGAAGCTCTGGCAGAATGCCATGATCTCACGGTCAGATTTTCCTTTAGGATCGAAGTCAGATCCACCTTTACCACCACCGATAGGAAGTCCTGTTAAAGAGTTTTTGAAGATCTGTTCAAATCCTAAGAATTTGATGATTCCAAGGTTAACAGATGGGTGAAGTCTTAAACCACCTTTGTAAGGTCCGATCGCACTGTTGAACTGTACACGGTAACCTGTGTTAACATGAACCTGTCCTTTGTCGTCTACCCAAGGTACACGGAATTTGAACTGGCGTTCTGGGTTTACAAGACGTTCAAGAAGAGCATCTCTTCTGAAAGCTTCTTCGTTCGCTTCAACAACGACTCTTAATGATTCTAAAACTTCTTTAACAGCCTGATGGAATTCAGGTTCTGCTGGGTTCTGAGCAACTACCTGCTCGATCACTTCATCTACGTATGACATTTTGTTTCCTCCTTATAAGTCATAATGATATGTGTGTTTAAAACAGAGGGTATCTTCTTCAAATGGGTGTTGGCACATCCCAAAAGATAAAACAAAAAGAGGTCGGAAAACGCCTCTTTTCTCAATGACGCCTTTGTCTTAGAATTATTATATAAGATATGGTATAATATTTCAAGAAAATCAATACGCAGGAAGGAAATTAGTATGAAATCTGTGGCAATGGCCTTTTATAATGGCGCGAAATATATAGATGAGCAAATAAGATCGATTCTTGATAATATGGAAGAGACAGATGAACTGATCATTTCAGTGGATGATGCTAGTGATGGATCAGAAGCAATACTTGAGGATTGGGCCCGAAACGACCAAAGAATCCGCATAATTAAAGGACCTGGGAAGGGTGTCGTAAAAAATTTTGAGAATGCATTTAAGCATTGTCGAGGGGAGATCATCTTCTTATCTGATCAGGATGATGTGTGGAAAAAAAATAAAATGAGAGAGATTGAGCGTGTATTTGAAGACCCGAAAGTGATGGCAGTTGTTCATGATGCGCAGATTGTAGATGAAAAACTTTCATCTTTAGATCAAACCACTTTTGAGTGGAGAAATAGCGGAACAGGCTTCTGGAAGAATATGAAAAAGAATTCCTATATCGGATGCTGTATGGCAGTCAGAAGATCCGCAATGAAAAGAATTCTGCCGATCCCAGATGACATCTGGATTCATGACCAATGGATCGGATTGCTGTCAGAACAACTCGGGAAAGTTGTATTTTTGGAGGAACCTCTTATTTATTATCGAAGACATGGGGGAAATGTTACGGAATTGACCCATGGTTCGATCACATCCATGATCAAAAAAAGATATCATATGATCATGGGAATCAATCACCGTGTAAAAGAATGGAGCAGACATGACAAACAAAATCAAAGACATATTGAAAACTCATAAGTATCTGTTACTCTCGTTTTTTCTGCCGGTTCTTCTATTAGAAGGAATCGCGATCGCAGAGAAGATACAGCCATTTGGCAGTGAATCATTTCTGATCGTTGATGCATTGCATCAGTATTTGCCCTTTTTTGCAGATTATCAGGAAAAATTAAAAAGCATGGATTCGATGTTTTATTCCTTTCATGCAGGTCTTGGATACAATTTCCTTGGACTCTGGGCGTATTATCTGGCAAGTCCACTAAATCTGGTGATCGCACTTGTGTCGAAATCAATGCTTACGATGATATTAAGTCATTTGTATGTCTTAAAGATCGCACTGTGCTGCTTTACAGCCGCATTTTATTTTAGAAAACGCTGTGGAAAGGATGAGATATCCATTGTTGCGTTCGGAATGGCATATGGATTATGCAGTTATATGGTTGGCTACAGTTGGAATATTATGTGGATGGAAGTCATGATGATGCTTCCACTCATTTTGTATGGTATTGATAAGCTGATCAAAGAACATGATGGAAGACTTTATTGTTTTGCATTATTTATTTCTTTATGGTGTAACTTTTATATGTCCTATATGACATGTTTATTTTTAATCTTGTGGTATTTACTATATCCACATAAAAATGTCAAAGAATTTTTTACAAATGGATTCCGCTTTGTAGGATATTCACTGTTATCTGGAGTAATGGCAGCAGTTGTGTTACTGCCAGCTTACCTTGGGATCATGCAGACATCCTCAGCCAAATTACAATTTCCAAAAGAATTATGGTATGGAACATTTGGAAATCTGTTTTCCAGACATTTTCTTGGGACAACACCGCTTACGATGGCGGTAGATGACAGTAAGATCAATTTATATTGTGGAATCTTAACCTTATTAATGGTAGGATTTTATCTGGCAGTTAGAGAAATTCGCCTGATCGATAAGATTCGAAGATTGTTATTACTTGTATTTTTATTTTTTAGTTTCAATATGCCTGTCTTAGGTTATGTTTGGCATGGTTTTCATGATCAGTATGGAATTCCAAACCGCTTTGCGTTTTTGTATATTTTTGCATTGCTTGCGATGGCGTATGAAGGATATTGTGTGTTGGTAAGAGGCAAAAGAAAAGTTTCACTGTGGATTTATTTTGCAGTGATCCTATGCGGTATTTTGATCGGAATCACAATGAAAACGTCGACAGTGAAATTGGAAATGAAAACGGTTTACGCAACAGTTGCAGCGATCGCAGTTTATATGGTTTGTTTCGCATTATATCAGAAGAAGATTTTCAGGAAGAAAATATTTACAACATTGATCTGTTTCTTATTTATAGTAGAAACCGCAGCGATGGCAGTGATGGGATTTCAGGAAAATGGAACCGTCGATACAGATAGTTATTTTCAGGATACCAAAGCTATCACAGAAGTAAAAAAAGAGTATCAGAAAAATGTAGAGACAAGAATGGAATTGATCAGTGGGCGTATGCTTGATGAAAGTATCTGGCATACCTTAAATGGAATGACATTGTTTGGTTCCACAGCACAGGGAAACGTTGTCGATATGATGGATCAGCTTGGATTCTACACGGGTGTAAATGAATATTTATATGAAGGTGCAACGCCATTTACAAATAATCTGATGTCCATGAAATATCAGATTTACCGTCCATATGATACGAAATATACCGAATTTTCACTAAAAGAAAGTGTTGGAAATGTCACGGTTTATAAAAATCCTTATCGAACAGCACTTGCCTATACGATGGATGACTTGGTACAAACTTGGGATTATGAAGATTATAATCCATTTTATGTACAAAATGATCTGGCAACGAGTGCATTTGATGTTGATGAGTTGTTTCATATGGTCAAAATAGCTAAGCCGCAATTAAACGATTGTAAGATCACATCCGATAATGGTGATGGAGAATATGTATTTGAAAATACATCCGCACGACCAGATAACATGGTATTTACGATCAGATCAACAAAAACAAGGCGGTTGTATATTCATTTTGATGGAAGCCAGGTAGAAAATACTGTGATCGAGAAAAATGGAGAACAGGTTTTGACGGGAAGGCTGGATTCACAGATCATTTATCTTGGAAATGTGCAGAAAGGTGATGAGATCCGCATCAAAATGCAACTCAAACAAGATAATGAAATGTCTGGAGTTGTAAGACTGACAGCAGCGGAACTTGATGAAGAAGTGATGGAAGAACTTGCACAGAGAATGCAGGAAAATGCATGGAAACTTACCAGTGCCAAAGGAAATCATCTAAGTGGAACGATCCATGCACAGGAAGATCAGATGTTATTTTTCTCAATTCCATACGATAAAGGATGGACGGTGAAGATTGATGGCAAGAAAGTGAAAACAAAAGCACTTGGGAAAGCATTTTTGACAGTGAAAGTGCCGGAAGGAAAGCATAAAGTTTCACTAACGTATGTATCTTCTGGGTTTAAGGAAGGGGCAATCTTAAGTGTTGTGGGATTTGTTATTTTTATTCTGATCACGGCTTTTTTCAGAAGAAAGAAAAAAGCTGCAGTTAAAGAAATATAAATTTTCGTAAGAAATTCTTATGATTTTGGCATATTGAAAGTCAGAGATGTTTTTGCTATGATGAAAGAAATTAATAAGCAGGAGGAAAAGGATTTATGAGAAAGTTTATTGGAAAATTCCTTGCAGCAGGACTTTGTGTCGCAATGGCATTATCATCTGTAACTGTCAAAGCAGACAGCGTTGATCAGAAATATCTGGCACTTGGAGCTGACTTAACAGTTTCCCAGAAAAAGAAAGTGTTAGAACTTCTGGATTTAGATGATAATAGCGACTATAAAGTTATTACTGTAACAAATAAAGATGAACATGAATATTTGGACAGCTATCTATCAAGCAGAGTGATCGGAACAAGAGCATTATCTTCTGTGACTGTAGAACAGAAAGATGATGGAAATGGAGTGAATGTCACAACACAGAATATCTCTTACTGCACATCTGGAATGTATCGAAATGCTCTGATCACAGCAGGGATCAAGAATGCCGATGTAAAAGTAGCTGGTCCATTTAAGATTTCTGGAACAGCAGCATTGGTTGGCGTTATGAAAGCCTACGAAGAAATGACAGGAAAGAAGATTCCAGAAAAGAGCAAAGATGCAGCGACAGACGAGTTGATCACAACGGGAGAAGTTGCGGAAAATATCGGTTCTGACGATGCAGAGAAACTGATCGCAGATGTCAAACAGAAAGTTGCAAAAGATAATCTGTCATCTCCATCTGAGATCAAACAGGCGATTGAAGAGTCTGCAAAAGATTTAAATATCAATCTTTCTGATGCAGACCGAGCGAAGATACAGAGTCTGATGGATAAGATTTCAGGACTTGATCTGAATGTGTCTCAGTTAAAATCTCAAGCAAAAGATTTATATGATAAGCTTGGAGGAAGTCAGGGAATCTTTGATAAGATCGCAGCTTTCTTCCAGTCTATTTTCAGCTGGCTGTCTAATTTATTTTCATAAAAGCTTAGGAGCATATAAGAAACGAATATCTCTCCTTATGTAACATAAGATTACATAAGGAGGGATTTTTTTATGGGACAAAATGAAATGATCTTTTACATAGTGGCAGCGGGATGTATGATCTGTCTGATGATCGGAATTGTAAGGAAACCGGCATATTTGCTGGTGCTTTTGCTGCGGGGAGCTTTTTGTGCGATGATCGTATATGGAATCAGTATTGTTTGTATGCGGAAAGGAATCACAGCACCAGTCAATCTTAATATCTTGTCCATTGGAACAGGTGCACTGTTGGGGCTTCCAGGAATTATTGCGTTGTATGCGGCAGCGGTGTTTTTATTGCAATAATAATGTGATGTAAAGTGCACTAGTAAAATACTGGATTTTGTATTTCTGTAAAATAATAGAAAAAATACTAGACAAATACTGTAAATAGATGTAAAATAATGGAACATAAAGGAAGGAGGAAAGATGAAGATATGGATTCTATTATTTTTGATCATGGCAGCAATTTATGATTACAGAGATTTCAAGATCCCGAATAAGCTCAATGGGGCGGGAGCGTTGATCACGCTGGTTCTTGCAGGAGTTTCTGGGATGAAGGCAGCAGATATGATGATCGGAGTTTTGGTTGTGCTGATCAGCTGTGGATTATTATTCTATATTGGATGCCTTGGCGGTGGAGATGTGAAGCTGCTGATGGTATGTGCAATATCTATCGGACGGGCAATGCCCCGGTTTCTGATTTTGTCATTTATATGTAACGGTATTTATGCCGTGATCTTTTTATGGAAGAGGAAGAACTTCCATCTGCGATTATTTCGCTTATTTCAATATGTAACACAATGTAAGGATAACAAGAGATTATTGATGTACGAGACAGAGAATGGGGATCTTATGAAAGATGGAATGATACATTTTTCATTTGGGATCCTTGCAGCGTACATGATCTGCCTGTTAGGAGGTGGACTATGAAGGATATTTCAATCGGTATTTATCACAAAGACCATCAGTATGGAAAACGGCTGATGGAATACTTAAATCACCAGAAAGATTTCCCGATGACGGCATCATTTACGTCGGATGAGGAGATGTTTTTTAAACAGGAACAAGAGGGAGATTTTGAATGCCTGGTACTGGCAGAAGAGACGGATTATCATGGAGATTTTCCGGTTTGCCGAATTGGAGCAAATGAATCTATGGGTGGGATGTATTGCCAGAGTGCAAAAGAGATCGCAGCGGGAATCTATCATTGCCTGAATGTAAGTCCTCAGATTGAAAATGAACGGATTTTTGGAGTATATTCTCCGATTTCAAGACTGGAGATATCGGCATTTGCAAGGAATATGGCAGCTTCGAATGGGTGGATTTATTTTGGAATGCAACCATATGGACACTTTGAAGAAGATGAGACAGATGACCTTTTGTTGTTTTATATCAAAGAACACAAAGAAGATATTGTACTATATTTTATGGAACATCAGAAGAAGTTTGATGGTTGTGTAGGATTTGCGGGAGCTTCATGTTATCTGGATTATCGAGAATTATCTATGCAGGATTATGAGTGGTTTTTTGAGAAATTAAAAGAAACAGGAATTTGTATTATTTTTGATATTGGCATCGCATCACCGCCAGATCTTAAGTTCTTTGGGTTGTTTGACCGGATTTTTCTTCCTCTTATGCGGCAAGATCTGGGGTGTATGGAATATAAGAAGTTTCAAAAACAGATGAGAAAACATGGAGTATGGAAAATGACAAACTGGGAAGAAGTGATGCTTGAGAGCTGGAAGAACAAAGGAGGAAGGGGGCAGTGGCCTTGAAGGAATTGCTGAAACAAAGAGTAATGGAGAAATTGAATTTTTCACAGGAGATTTCTGACGAACATTTAAAAGGTGTGATTCAGGAAGAGATCATGAAAATATCAGAAGAATATCCGTTGCTTTTGTCTGACAAGATTCGCTTGAATCAGGAAGTTTTTTATGCTCTTCGAAGATTGGATATTCTGCAAGATCTGTTAGAAGATGATTCTGTGACGGAGATCATGATCAATGGCTATAAAAATATTTTTATTGAGCGGCAAGGAAAACTGCACCGATATCCTGGGCATTTTTCGGATAATGAAAAATTATATCAGGTAATTCAGCAGGTTGCATCAGGAGCGAACCGTATGGTGAATGAACGAAATCCAATTGTGGATGCGAGACTTAACGATGGTTCGAGAGTAAATATCATTTTGCCGCCGATATCGATCGATGGGGCAACGATGACGATCCGAAAGTTTGCAAAGGAACCGATGACATTAGCATGGCTTTGTGAACGGGAAGCATTTTCGGAAGAAATTGCGAAGTTTTTGAAGATTCTTGTAAGGGCGCGCTATAACATTTTTATCTCGGGGGGAACAGGCAGCGGGAAGACGACGTTGCTTAATGGAATGTCAAATTGTATTCCGAAAGATGAGAGAATCATAACAATTGAGGATTCCGCAGAATTGAAACTTAATGGGATTGATAATCTGGTCCGGTTAGAGATGAGGAATGCGAATGCAGCGGGGGAAAATCAGGTTGATATGAAAGAACTGATCAAAGCGGCATTACGTTCACGGCCAGACCGGATCATCGTCGGAGAAGTGCGAGGCGAAGAAGCCTTGTCTATGTTAAATGCAATGAATACAGGCCACGATGGAAGCATCTCGACAGGACATGCGAACAGTTGTAAAGATATGCTTAAGCGAATCGAAACGATGGTCTTGATGGGAGTCGATATGCCAGTAGAAGCGATCCGTGGGCAGATGGCATCTGCAATCGATGTGATCATTCATCTTGGAAGAAGCTTTGACGGAAGTCGAAAACTGATGGAGATTTCAGAGATTACTGGTATGGCGGCGAGTCAGGTAGCATTACATCCGTTGTTTGAGATGAATGAAGATGATGAACTTACAATGAGATCAGAATTATGTGATCAGAAGAAGTTAAAGGAGTATGGTCAGTATGAAGCATATCAGAAACTTATGGAATCTTTTAAAGCAAGAGATCAGCCTGTGGAAATATGAGAAGCAAGAGTTGGTTAAGGGAATTTGCTATATCGTGATGATCGCATGGCTGTTTTTTGACCGAATTGCATTTGCGATTCTTTTGATTCCATATTTGTTTGTTTTTATGAAACAACAAAGAATTCATAAGGTGCATCGGGAGAAGGAAAAGCTGCGAAAGGAATTCCGTGAAATGATGATTTCTATTGAAAATAGTTTATCTGCAGGATACTCTATTGAAAATGCATTGAAAACAGCAAAAAATGATCTGGAGATGTATGAAGAACACAGTTTGTTGGCAAAAGAACTTCAATTGTTGATAAACAAGCTCAAAATGAACGAACCTGTGGATAATCTGCTCTTTGATATGGCGGAACATGTAGGTCTGGAAGAATTTTATCAGTTTGCACAGGTCATATCAATTGCGAAAAAAAGTGGTGGGAATCTGATTGAGATCACGGAAAATACAATAGAACATTTAAGTCAGGCAATCCAGACAAAAGAAGAGATTCACACGATGATCGCGGCAAAACAAATGGAGAAAAAGATCATGTCTGTCATGCCATATTTTATTCTCCTTTATGTAAGGATTGCAAATCCTGGATATTTCGACATACTGTATGAGAGTTTTGCCGGAGTTTTAGTCGCAGTGATTTCTCTTTTATGTCTGTGGATCGCAGATATATGGGCAGAGAGGGTGACTGAGATTGAAATTTAAGTTTCAATGGATTAATAAGATCGTGGAAAAACTTCCAGAAGAACTCAAAGAAAAAAGAAAAGCAGAGATAGGATCCTGTTTCATAGGAACAAAGAAACAATTAGATGAGAAAGTAAGGAAGAGTCTGTATGAACAGGTGAAGATCATAAGCGTGGCGACTATTATTTTTCTTATCGTTCTTTTTCTGACCATAATCTTTTATTTCAGTCAGGACCGTAGAATTCTGATCACGAGAGATGAAACGGGCGGCGAAGTTACAGAGCAACAGATTCGTATTAAAACAAAAAGCGATGATGATATTTACACCTTGGAGATTCATCCAAAAGGATATACAAAAGCCCAGATCACGCAGGCATTTGACAGAGGAGAAGCTTATTTAAGAAAACATCTTGTGGCGAAAAACAAATCATTAAATGAAGTGGAACGAAATCTTGAAATGCCAGTAAAGATACCTGGGGAAAATATTGCGGTACAATGGCAGAGTGATGATCCTACAGTCATCGATGAAGAAGGCAATGTGTTTTCGAAGAATGTCAAAAAAGACTATCTGTTGAATCTTGATGCAAGGATGGAATGTCAAGGAGAAGTAAGAATCTTAAAGATTCCTGTCTGTGTAGTTCCTGGGAATTCAGGGAAAAAGGTATCAGAAAAACAAAAGATCATTGCAGATCTTAAGAAATTGGAAGAAAAACATATTACGAAGGAACAGTTTTATCTTCCAGATGTGATCCGGCAGGGCAGACTTTTACCTGCGGAAAATGAAAGTCAGATTCCTGCAATTTTATTTCTTGGGATTGCAGTGATCATATTTTTCTGGTATCACGAAAATGAAAAATATAAGGAACAAAGAATACAGACATTGGAACAATCTATGGTGGAGTATCCACAGATCATAGAACATCTGATCTTATTTCTGGGGACAGGAATGAGTGTGGTGGCTGCATTGGAAGCAGTAGCGACGGAATACGAGAAAGAACAAAGAAGAGGAAACAAAAAAGAAATCTTCGTATATGAACAGATCAAAAAAACATGCAGACAGATTTCATTTGGAGTTCCACAGACAAAAGCATTTGGTGAGATGGGCAAAAAGATTGGGTTGTCTTCTTATCAAAAATTATCTGTTCTGCTCGTACAGAGTATTACAAGAGGTTCAACGGATCTGTTTCTAAGGTTAAAAGAAGAGGAAGAAGGAGCTTTTTTTGAGAAAAAAGAACATGCAAAAAGGAAAGGAGAACAAGCAAGCACAAAACTGCTCGCACCGATGATGGTAATGTTGGTTGTTATTTTAGTATTATTGATGTTTCCAGCACTATCTACATTTTCATAAAAGGTCAGGGGGTAAAACATATGAGAAATTTTCTAAAGCATTTTTTTAAAGATGAATCAGGAATGGGTGTTGTTGAGGTGATTTTGATCATTGTAGTTTTGATCGGACTCGTCATTATTTTCCAGACGCAGATCAAGAAAGTCGTTGATAGCATTTTTAAAACGATCACCAGTAAAACAGGACAAGTCAAATGATCCGGGATGAGCAAGGTAGTATGAGTGCATTTCTTGCAATGTTATTTCTTGTTTTTTTACTGTTGATCAGCGTATGTGTGGAAGGAATCTATATGTATACAGCGAGGGGAAAGGCGATGGGTATTTATATGTCTGGGCTTTCTCATACAAAAGGAAATTATCAGAAAGAGCTTGCGGATATGTATCATATTTATGCGATGGATCCAAGATATCACAAGAAGATCGAAACAGATTTTTCAGACCGCATGAAAGAAAGTCTGGATCAGAATGGAGATCCTTTTCGCTTTCAAACAGGAAGTACAAAAATTTCAGATATACTTGATCTGTCGGCACAAAAAGGAGAAGTTTTAAAATATCAGATTCGGCAGCAGATTCAATATGAAGCAGCAGGGGATATTTTGAAAAATTTGACCAAAAAGATCAGGGCTGGAGAAGACCAGAAAAATGAGTTCTCAGGAATTAAGGATCAGATTCAAAAAGAGGAAGAAGAAGCAGAAGAAACGGAAAATGAAAAAACACTAACATCAGAACCAGTAAAAAAAGATCCGAGAAAAGGATTTATGAAATTGTTAAAAGAAGGCTCGGTCCCATTGATCATGGGAGAGAAAAAAGTGTCAGATCTTCCAATTAATATTGTCTATGGCAAAAAAGACACAACAAAGCAGAGTGCATGGAATTTTATGAACCGAAAAGATGTGGAAAAAGAATTAGATGAATTCGAAAAAACAGCATCAACGGATTCCTTTGCAAGTGAATTACCGGTAGTTTTATATGCAACAAAATATTTTCATTTTCTGACAGATACAACAAAAAAAGACGGGATTAAATATGAGATTGAATACTTGATCGCAGGGAAAGATTCGGAAAAAGAGAATCTTGGAATGATTTTCTGGAGGATGATCGCACTTAGATTTGTGATGAATGCAGCTTGTGTATATCAAGATCCAGCCAAAGAAAAAGAAGCAGCATTGTTAGCAGCGTCAATTCTTGGAGTTACAGGATTTCCACCAGCAGTTGCGGTTGCAAAGAATCTGTTATTATTAGCACTTGCTTATGGGGAATCAGTGATCGATGTAAGAAATCTTGCAGATGGTAAAAAAATCCCAGCAGTAAAAACATCTTCAGACTGGCAGCTTTCTTTTGCAGGACTGGCAACGTTAAATTGCAAGAGAAAACCTGTGAAACAGGGAATGTCATACGAGGATTATTTGTTATTACTGTTGATATCACAAAAAGATAAACGTCAAAAATATTTCCGAATGATGGATCTGATGGAACAAAATATCCGAAGAAAAGTGTCAGATTTTAAATTGGATCAATGCATTTCTTCTTACAAGATCACGCAGAATCTGAAGTTGAAAAAAATCGGATTTGGTGGAATGATCTTGCCATTCGCAACATATACAGATCTTAAAATGTATCGATATGTAACGTATTAAAATTTAAATGATCAAAATGAAAGAAAGGGGGCAGAGAAAGATGTTCTCTTGTCAAAAACATTTCTCAAAAGTGAATCCGGTTCAAAATGATAACAATAACAACAAGATCGTCGTAAAAAAATCCAAGAGAGCATCTTCCTCTGCCTCAGATCTTTCTGGAAATGAGGAAGGTGCAATGACATTGGAAGCGAGTCTGATCGTTCCCATTTTTTTGATCGTTCTTTTGATGCTTACAAGTGCAGGAGAGATTTTGATGATCCACCAACAGATTTCTCATGGTGCTTGTGAGGCAGCAAAGAGGGCTGCAGTTAATGAATATCGCATCAGGCAGAAGAAAAAATCTGGAAGTGACTTATCAGGATTTAGTGCCAAGGCAGCTTTTCTGGCAGCGGTAAACCGTAAGTTTTTAGACCATTCGGCTTTGATCGGAGGAAGTGCAGGAGCGGCAGCGGCGTGTAGACTGACATTGACCTCTAAAGGGGAATATATCGTATCTGTGCGTTATTATATTCGCAAAACAATGCCGTTTTTATCAACACATACAGTATCATATGAGCAAAGTGTAAGGCAAAAATCCATGACAGGATATGTACCAGACGGAGATGAATTAAAAAAAGGCTATGTCTATATCACACCGCATGAAGCGGTGTATCATAAAAATCTCTCCTGTACACATCTGTCATTGGATATTTCTGTTGACGAAGATGTAGAAAAATATAGAAACAAGCGGACACAATACAAGCCATGTGATAAATGCACCAAGCATGAAAAAGGTGATTTTTCCTGTGTATATATCGCAAAAGAAGGGGAATCTTATCACACGGATCTTGGCTGCAGCGGGTTAAAAAGAACAGTCAAACAAGTAGATCTAAGTACATTAAAGGGGATGAGGCCATGCACGAGATGCGCAAAACAGGGGGATACATGACGGTTGAAATCAGTGCGCTGCTTCCGATCATTTTGATGGTGCTATGGATGTTTTCTAGCTATCTGTTTTATTTTATGAATTGTGGGATCGCACAAGGAATTATGGAAGAAGCAGTGCAGAAAGCGGCAGATGTTAAAATTACAGGGGCAGAGTATGATACGGGAAAGTTGTCGTATCAGAAAGTAAATCAAAAGCTGATCACTGGAAATGTGATATCGTCAAACAAGTCAGGAAATACAAAAGCTGAAAAAGAGATGAAAGAACAATTGCGAAGGCATCTGTTTATGGCAGAAGTCAGTTCGGTTAGAGTATCGACAACACCGCTTAGAGTTTCAGCAAAAATAAAGACAAGATCAGCAGTTGTGGCAGGTGATTTCTTAAGTATGTTTGGAATCTGTTTGTTTGAATATGAAGGAAATGATCAGGCACAAGGAGATTTTGAGATCGATCAGATCAGGAGGTGGAATGCACTTGAAGGAGCAATGGATTAGAGAAGGTTTTTCCAGTTATTATGTTGTTAAAAAAGAACAGAAATTAACATATGAAAAAAATATTCTTTACAATCATACACTTCCGTGTCTTCTTCCATGTGAATTCCGGATCGAAGATGGAGAAGAATATTATTATTATGAAACAGGTATTTACACAAAGTTAAAAGACAGGATTTCTATGTTAGAACCGAAATTGTTTTTTGCGTATCTTTTGGAAGTTTTTGAACAGGTAGCCTCCTATTTGTTAGAGCTGGATCATTTAAAATTAGATTTGGAATCTATGTTTCTGGATAAAGAAAATCGACCAGTTCTTTGTTATCTGCCGGAGTATGAAAAAAAGATTGATGAGCAGCTTCGTGACTTTATAGAAGAATGTATCGAGTATATTTCTGGAGATGATAAAAAGAGGGTTCGTTTTTATTATGAATTTCACAGCTTTCTTATTAAAGAAAAACCGAATATGGAGCAGATGAAAGATTATCTGGAAATTCGGTCAGAGAAAATGAATGGTGAAATTTTAAGAGAAAAAATAAAAAATGAAGAATCAAAATCAGTACAAAATATGCAGGAGAATCTATCGGATCTTATAAGAGATGAGAAAGATTCTCCTGAAAAAGATGAAATCAAAATTTATGAAAAAACACCGAAAAGAATTTTAATTCTGATTGGGAAAATAATAAGTGTTGTTGGTTGTTTTTGCAGCATATTGGGAATTGTTTATTTTGTATTAAAAATATTTGAATATGGATTTTATTATTTGTTTTTGATCGGATCACTAGTTTCGATCGCAGGTCTTGGTGTCAGTGTGTATGGATGTTATAAATTGTGGAAAAAGAACAAAAATCCAAAAACCTTTGTGGATTCTTGGCAGAAAACAGAAAATGCTGCAGAATTATTGGATGAGAAAACAATTCTGTTAGAGGATGAGGATGACAGGACGGTTCTTTTACTGGAAGAACCGATTGGAAGACTGGTTCCGAAGAATCCAGAACAAAAAGAAATTGTATTAGATGACGATGGATTTGTCATTGGAAGTTCCACACAAGGAACAGATCATCAATTAGAAGGAACCGGGATCAGTCGGAGACATATAAGATTTTATAAAGAAGATGGAAATGTATGTTGTGAAGATCTCGATTCGACAAATGGTATAAAGATCAATGGTGTAAAATTAAATGGGAAAAAGAATAAAAAAGCGGTATTAAAAGAAGGAGATTGCATAAAGATCGGACTTGAGGAGTTTTATTTTAAACAAGACTAGCCTCTGTGTTATAATAGTAGATACATAAATCAAAGCGGAGGAAATTATGTATCAGAAAATCATAGAATTGTTAAGGATTCATGGATATATGAAAAATGATACCGAAACAGGGCCATGTTATGTAAAGAATATCAATGGAAGAAATAAATGTGTGTTCGTGATATTTGATAAGAACCCGGATGGAAGTAGTATTTTAGAAGAAGATCTATATCATTTGGAAGACCATGCAAGACAGCTGTTTGGTATGGATTGTGCTGTGTTGACGCTTATCTTATCGCAGGATGATAAACCAGTATTTCTTGATCCAAAGGATCAGTTCGATGATCTGTATGGACCATTATCCATAGTATTAGCACAGAATGAGGCAAGTCAAGCAGGGCAAGAATCGGAAATAGAAGTGAAAGATAATAAAAGTGTCAAGGATTTCTGGAAATCGCTCTATCAATATAAAGCAACTCTTCTGATCTTTACAGCTAATTTGATCTGTTTTATTTTGACAGAAACTTATGGAGACAAGATCTATGATTCATTTGCCTGTAATGCATATAGGGTAAAGAAACTGCATGAATATTATAGACTATTTACGTCAAATTATCTGCATTTTGGATGGGATCATTTCTTTAATAATATGGCAGTTTTCTTGCTCCTTGGATCTTCTTTGGAGAAAGTGATTGGAAGTGTGCGGTATGTCATTCTTTATACCGGAGCAGGCATTGCCGGAAGTATCATTTCTGTAGCATATTACAGTATGATAGGGCAAGATGTGTTGTCGGCAGGAGCTTCTGGTGCGATATTTGGATTAGTCGGTGCTCTTGCAGCAATATTTTTATTCTGCAAAGAACAACGACAGAGATTCGATGGATTTGGAATCTTTCTAATGATCGCAGGAAGTCTGTATCATGGATTCCAGAGTGGAACAACCGACAATGCAGCTCATATTGGAGGATGTATTGCTGGATTTATTTTGTCAATGCTTCTGTACGTGTTGGGCAGCTTAATTGCTGCTCATAAGCAGGGAAGATCAGTGTGAAAGTTGTTCCCTGATTCGGTGCAGAATCAATATGGATCTTAATATGAAGATTGCGAGCAATATTTTGTACAACGGATAATCCAATTCCGTTTCCGCCGGGATGGAAGGATACACCACGGTAGAAAGCTCTCGATTGCTGTTCTGTGGTCATTCCGATTCCAGTATCGGATAAATTTAATACAATATGTCCCTGTTCTTTGCTTAAGTGGACTGTAATATGTGCAATATGAGGAGATCGGCAGGTCTCCTTTTTTTGTTGGATCGCTTTGACGGCATTGGAGATCAGATTATGAAATAACTGAAAAAGTTTTGATCTTGCACCGTAAACGTAAAAAGCGGTTCCGGGGTCTGCCTGAATAAAGAAGCGAATCTGTTCTTTATGGAGATAATAAGACCAGGAAGAACGGATTTCACTGATCACGCTGATCAGGTCGAGTGGTTCCATGGCGGCAGAAGATTCTTCTGCTGGTGCCAGAAACTGATGAATGAAATCAAATAAAGAAGAAAAATCATCTTTCATACGGTTCCAATGGTCATTTCTGGTAAGTGTATCATATGTTTTTTCAATGCACTGAATCTGTCCGTAGATGAGAGTCAGAGAATTGTTTATCTCATGTGAAAACGTAGAAAGTTCTTGTAAATCGTTCATTGTTGGCTCCTCTTGTAATTAAATTTCCTCTTTTATTATCGGAAAAAATAAGATTAAGGGCAAGAAAAAGCGTTCAAAAAAGTTCGATGTTTTCTGTCAAAAAACAATCATTGAAAAAGGATAGATACTCATGGTAAAATATAATGAAGTATGGCTATATGTCATATTTCAAAATAGAAAGGGGCATATGATATGTCTTACATGGCTTTATATAGAAAGTTCCGGCCAACACGTTTCAGTGAAGTAAAAGGTCAGGATCATATTGTGAAGACGCTTGAGAATCAGATGAGGACTGGGCGGATTGGTCATGCATATCTGTTTTGTGGGACAAGAGGTACTGGTAAGACAACAGTAGCCAAGATCCTTGCGAAAGCAGTAAACTGTGAACATCCAGTCGATGGGGAACCATGTGGAGAATGTGAAGTTTGCAAAGCAATCGCAGAAGGAAGTTCCATGAATGTGATCGAGATCGATGCAGCGTCCAATAATGGTGTTGATAATATCCGAGAGATCAAGGAACAGGTACAGTATTCACCTGCAACAGGAAAGTACAAAGTTTATATCATCGACGAGGTGCATATGTTGTCTATAGGTGCTTTTAATGCATTGTTAAAGACACTGGAAGAGCCGCCAGAATATGTTATATTTATTCTTGCGACAACAGAAGTTCACAAGATACCGATCACGATCTTATCCAGATGTCAGAGATATGATTTTCATCGTATCACGGCAGCTACGATCAAGAAGCAGCTATCAGATCTGATGGAACAAGAACATGTTGATACAGAAGATAAGGCGTTGGAATATGTGGCACGAATGGCAGACGGTTCTATGCGTGATGCGTTGAGTTTGCTAGACCAGTGTATTGCATTTTATCTGGGTGAGAAATTAACATATGATAATGTTTTGGAAGTGCTGGGAACTGTTGATATTCAAGTGTATAGTGATCTGTTGGACATGATTCTTTCGCAGGATATCAATGGCGTGATGGATCTTCTGGAAGATGTGGCGAGACAGGGAAGAGAATGGTCACAATTTATTACAGATTTCCTATGGTATTTAAGGAATCTGCTCTTAGTCGGTCAAGGAAATGCTGCAGAGGAGGCATTGGAAGTATCAACAGATCAGTTGAAATTGCTGCAGGAGAAAGCACAGCAGGTGGAAGAAAACACACTGATCCGTTATATCAGAATCTTATCCGAATTGTTAGAGCGTATACGTTATGCGACATCCAAGAGAGTCCTTGTGGAAGTTGAGATGATGAAGATGTGCAGGCCACAGATGGAAGCAGACACAAACAGTCTGGCCGACAGGGTGAGACAGTTAGAACAGCAGTTAGAACAGTTGCTACAGTCAGGAATCCCAGTACAGCAGGCGGCACAAGCAGGACAAAATCAAATAGCACTGCAACAGGAAGTAAAATCAGAACAAGATCCTGTCGAACAGTTAAATGAGAAGTTTCCGCCAGCAAAAGTTGAGGAACTTATAGAACTTGTGAATCACTGGAGAGATGTCAAACGCAATCTGTCACCACAGATGAAGTATTGTTTACAGAGAGCAACACTTTCGGTCAACGAAGAAGGAACTGCGTTAAGAGTACTGTTCCCAAAAGAAATGAACGTGGAAAGTGGATATTTCTTAGAGGAACCAGAGCGTATTGAACAGCTTAAGCAGGAATTATCAAGACAGTCTGGCAGAGATGTCGAACTGGAAGTTAGTGTGATGAATACAGATAATGATGACAGTGATATGATCAATTTAGACTGCATTCATATGGATGTAAAAATAGAAGATTAAAACGAAACTTATAAAAATGAATTTTCAGGAGGAATGAACAATGGCAAAAAGAAGTGGTGGATTTCCAGGTATGGGTGGAAATATGAATCAGCTGATGAAACAGGCACAGAAGATGCAGAAACAGATGGAGGAAACAACAAAAGCGTTAGAAGAATCCACATATGAAGCAACAGCAGGCGGTGGAGTCGTAAAAGTTGTTGTATCTGGTAAAAAAGAAGTAGTTTCTGTACATTTAGAAGAAGAAGTTGTAGATCCAGATGACGTTGAAATGTTAGAAGATCTGATCGTAGCTGCTACAAATGAAGCACTTCGTAAGATGGAAGAAGATTCTCAGGAGAAGATGGGAAAAGTCACTGGTGGATTAGGAGGAATGGGTGGAGGATTCCCATTCTAGATAGAGTGAGAGACTATGGATTATTACAGTAATCAGATCACACAGTTGATCGAAGAACTTGGGAAACTCCCCGGAATTGGACCTAAATCCGCAGGAAGACTGGCATTTCACATTATCAATATGCCACAGGATCAGGTGCAGAAATTGTCAGATACGATCATTTCCGCAAAGACTAATGTACATTATTGCAAAGAATGTTGTACACTGACAGACAATGAGATCTGTCCGATCTGTGCGAGTGACAAACGTGATCACAGCACGATCATGGTCGTTGAGAACACGAGGGACTTAATGGCGTATGAGAAAACAGGAAAATACGAAGGTGTTTACCATGTTCTCCATGGAGCAATTTCTCCGATGCTTGGAATTGGTCCAGATGATATTCGTCTGAAAGAGCTGATGGCGAGACTGCAGGGAGATGTCAAAGAATTGATCATAGCAACAAACTCCAGTCTGGAAGGTGAGACAACAGCGATGTATATCAGCAAACTTGTCAAACCAACAGGCATCAAAGTCAGTAAGATCGCAAGCGGAGTTCCGGTTGGAGGAGATCTGGAATATATAGATGAAGTAACGTTACTTCGAGCATTAGAAGGACGTACCGAAATATAAAAATAAAAAAGAAGCTTTGGCTAAAGAAAAATGTTGATCAACGACATAAAACTTAAGTCAAGGCTTCTTTTTACATTATATAATCATAAAACAAAAAGAAAGAACCGACTAGCTAGGTCGGTTCTCTCTTTTAAAACAATAAGGAGAGGATTTTCATCCTCAAGAGGGGTAGGATTTGAAAGTATTAACTACTTTACGATTTTTATTATCACATAAAAATGTGTCCAAATTGTGAACAAAATACACATTTTTTGTGAAAATGGAATAATATGATGTAAGTGTCAAAAGCATAATTGATCATAGGTCTTTTCTTGAAAAACAATAGTAAATGGGATAAAATACATCTAAACAGAGTAATATGTAAACTCTCAAAATAAGAACACACAGGAAGGAAGATATATAATATGAAGAAAGAAGATTGTATTTTTTGTAAGATCGCAGGTGGAGAGATTCCATCAAACACAATTTATGAAAACTCTGAGTTTAAAGTGATCATGGATATTGCACCAGCATCCAAAGGGCATGTACTGATCATTCCGAAAGAACATTTTAAAGATATCTATGAGATTGATGCGATCACAGCAGGAAAATTATTCCAGTTAGCAACAGTTGTTGCGAGAGCATTAAAAGAAGTGCTTCACTGTGATGGATTAAATGTTTTACAGAACAACGGACTGATCGCAGGTCAGACAGTATATCATTTCCATATGCATTTGATCCCAAGATATGAAGGGGATGACGTGACGATCGGATGGAAAGAACATTCCACAGAAGATATCGATATGGAACAATTAAGACAGGATATTAAAAAGGCACTCTAGGAGAGAAATATGGCAAAAACTTCATGGAAACCTGGAAATATGATCTATCCTTTGCCAGCAGTTATGGTGACTTGCAGAGATAAAGGTCAGGATAACATCATTACGATCGCATGGACAGGGACGATCTGTACGAATCCGCCAATGACGTACATTTCTGTCCGCCCAGAGAGACATTCTTATGAAATGATCAAGAATAGTGGAGAATTTGTGATCAACCTGACAACAAAACAGTTAACAAGAGCAACGGATTTCTGCGGAGTACGTTCAGGAAGAGATGTTGATAAATTCAAAGAAGCAAGACTGACAAAAGAAGAAGCACAGGTTGTGGATGCACCGATCATCGCAGAAAGTCCGGTAAATATCGAATGTAAAGTAGAGAAGATCGTACCACTTGGCTCACATCATATGTTTATGGCGAAAGTTGTCAATATTATGGTGGATGATGATTATATGGAAGACAACGGACGCTTTGCACTGGAAAAAACGAATCCGTTGATCTATTCACATGGCGGATATTATGAAACAGGAAAGAAATTAGGAACCTTTGGCTACTCAGTAAGAAAGAAAAAGAAAAGGAAGAAACCAAATGGCAGAAAAAAATAATAACTACATATTGATCGGGATGCCAGGTTCTGGAAAGAGTACGATCGGAGTACTTCTTGCCAAAGCCCTGGGTTATGATTTTGTGGACACAGATCTTGTGATTCAGCAAAAAGGAGGTGGTTTGCTAAAAGAGATCATCGCAAGAATCGGGAATGACGGATTCAAACAATTGGAAGAAGACGTCAATGCTTCGATCAATGTGAATAAATCCGTGATCGCACCTGGAGGAAGTGCTGTTTACAGTGATAAAGCAATGAGACATTTTAAAGAAATCGGGACTATAATTTATTTAAAACTAGATTACCAGACAGTAAAACGCCGCCTTGGGAACCTCAAAGCAAGGGGGGTAGTACTAGAAAAAGGTCAGACATTACGTGACCTGTATAATGAAAGAATTCCATATTATGAAAAATACGCAGATATCACAGTAAAACTGGATAAATTATCCATCGGGAACTCCTTAGAAAAAGTGTTGGAAAACCTCTAATAGTATGCTATAATATAATCTGTATGATTTTAAATAATTACCGAAAGATAGAAATTAGGTTTAATAATATAGATAGATAGAGATAATTGAGGTGTATCATGGAACAGTATATCATTAAAGGTGGTAACCCATTAGTAGGAGAAGTAGTAATTGGCGGTGCGAAGAATGCAGCACTGCCTGTTTTAGCTGCGGCAGTAATGACAGACGGAAAATGTATGATAGATAATATGCCAGATGTAAGAGATATCAATGTTTTACTTCAGGCGATGCAGGAAATTGGAGCAGATGTAGACAGAACAGGAAAACACGAAGTAACGATCAGTGGAAAAGGAATTCATCCAGAGTGTGATGTAGACAATGAATTCATCCGTAAGATCAGAGCTTCTTACTATTTGATCGGTGCTTTACTTGGTAAATACAAGAGAGCAAGAGTTGCACTTCCAGGTGGATGTGAGATCGGAAGCCGTCCGATCGACCAGCATATCAAAGGATTTAAGATGCTGGGAGCCCAGATTGAGATTGAGAATGGTATGATCAGTGCAACAGCAGAGGAATTAAAGGGAGCCCATATTTACATGGACGTTGTTTCTGTAGGAGCGACGATCAATGTTATGATGGCAGCATCGCTTGCTAAGGGAAATACGATCATCGAGAATGCAGCAAAAGAGCCACATGTCGTTGATGTAGCGAATTTCTTAAACAGTATGGGAGCAAAGATCCGTGGAGCAGGAACTGATGTCATCCGTATCAAGGGTGTTGAGAAGTTTGGAGATTGTCAGTACTCCATCATTCCAGACCAGATCGAAGCTGGAACATTTATGACAGCAGCAGTCGCAACAAAGGGTGACATTATGATCAAGAATGTTATTCCAAAGCATTTAGAAGCAATTTCTGCAAAATTAATCGAAATTGGAGCAGAAGTTGTAGAATTCGATGACGCAGTACGTGTATCAGCGACAAAACGTCTGGAATCTACAAACATTAAGACATTACCATATCCTGGATTCCCAACGGATATGCAGCCACAGATGGCGGTAACACTTGCATTATCCAATGGAACAAGTGTGATTTCAGAGAGTATTTTTGAAAATCGTTTTCGCTATGTGGATGAACTGACAAAGATGGGAGCAACCATTCAGGTCGATGGAAGAACTGCGATCATCAGCGGAGTTGAGGGATTTACAGGAGCTGACGTACACGCCCCAGACTTAAGAGCTGGAGCAGCCCTTGTCATTGCAGGATTATCTGCAAAAGGATTTACAACCGTCAGCGATATTGGATATATTTATCGTGGATACGAACAGTTTGAACAGAAGCTTAAACAATTGGGTGGAGAGATTCAGCTGGTTAACAATGAAAAAGAAGTTGCAAAGTTTAAGTTAAAGATAGGATAAAAGGAGAATTGCCTGAATGAGACAATACCTGAAAAATGAAGTGTTCAAAGTATCCAAGTGGGTAGAATTATTTATATCAGCGATCATTATGATCGCAGTCATCGGAGGAACAATCTATCTGGTAAAAGATGTGGTACAATTAATGATGAATTACCCAACATCCAGAGATATTTATAAATTTGTTGGTGTAGCGTTTAATCTCGTCATTTGTATCGAGTTTGTAAAGATGCTTTGTAAACATACCCCAGATACGTTAGTAGAAGTTATGATGTTTGCCATTGCAAGGCAGATGATCGTGGAACATACGAGCCCACAGCAGAATCTTATAGTAGTTTTAGCAATCGCGATTTTATTTACGATCAAGAAATTCTTTTTTGGAAAGTTTGATGATATAGATAAGACAGTATTTTTGCCAACTCAGAGAATTTCAAGTATCAATGAACTGGTTCATGTGGAAATTCCAAAAGAAACACAGCATCAGACATTGGGAGAATTACTTGAGAAACGAATTGGAACAGAGAGTGGGAATTTTCAGGTAGGACAGTGTTATTTCTTTGAAGGAGGAGCACTTCGTGTTGCCAAGGTAAAGAATGGTAAGATAACACAGATCGAAGTTATCCGGAGTAAGAATGCACCGGTTGTGTTAAAGAGGTAAATAAAGGCCCGGAATCCTTCGGGTCTTTTCATGATATTTTACAAATAACAGATATATTTTAAGAAAGGATAATAGAATGGATAAAGTATTATTCACATCAGAGTCCGTGACAGAAGGACATCCAGATAAAATCTGTGATCAGATTTCTGATGCAATCTTAGATGCACTTTTAGAACAGGATCCAATGAGCCGTGTTGCATGTGAGACTTGCACAACAACAGGAATCGTTATGGTCATGGGAGAGATATCTACAAAAGCATATGTAGATATTCAGAAAATTGTCCGCGATACTGTTCGTGAGATTGGATATACAAGAGGTAAATATGGATTTGACGCTGATACATGCGGTGTTATTACAACAATCGATGAACAGTCCAGTGACATTGCCATGGGTGTAGACAAAGCACTAGAAGCAAAAGAGAATAACATGACAGATGAAGAGATCGACGCAATTGGAGCCGGAGATCAGGGAATGATGTTTGGATTTGCTACTAATGAAACAGAAGAGTACATGCCATACCCAATCTCTCTTGCACATAAGCTTTCAAGACAGTTAACAAAAGTGAGAAAAGATGGAACATTGTCATATTTAAGACCAGATGGTAAAACACAGGTAACTGTAGAATATGATGATGGAAAACCAAGTCGTCTTGATGCAGTTGTGTTATCTACACAGCATGATCCAGATATCACTCAGGAGCAGATTCATGAAGATATCAAACGTGAAGTATTTGATAAGATCCTTCCAGCAGATATGGTTGATGATGAAACAAAATTCTTCATTAACCCAACAGGAAGATTTGTAATCGGTGGACCACACGGAGATGCAGGGTTAACAGGAAGAAAGATCATCGTAGATACATACGGTGGATACGCACGCCATGGTGGTGGAGCTTTCTCTGGAAAGGACTGTACAAAAGTAGACCGTTCTGCAGCTTACGCAGCACGTTATGTAGCGAAGAACATTGTAGCAGCCGGATTAGCTGACAAATGTGAGATTCAGTTATCTTATGCGATCGGTGTAGCAGAGCCAACATCTATCATGGTTGATACATTTGGAACAGGAAAGAAATCCAATCAGGAATTGGTAGACCTGATCCGTAAACATTTTGATCTGCGTCCAGCAGGAATCATCAAGATGTTAGATTTAAGAAGACCAATCTATAAACAGACAGCAGCATATGGACATTTCGGAAGAAATGACCTTGATCTTCCTTGGGAGAGACTTGACAAAGTTGATCTGTTAAAAGGTGAATAAAACGAAACACATCACTAGGCAACTCAGGAGGAAATCGAGTGAAAAATGAATTAGTGATCGTCATCGATTTTGGTGGTCAGTATAACCAGTTAGTTGCACGCCGCGTTCGCGAGTGTAATGTATACTGCGAGATTTATTCTTACAAGATCGGTATCGATAAAATCAAAGAAATGAATCCAAAGGGAATCATCTTAACAGGTGGACCAAACAGTTGTTACGAACCAGATTCCCCAACATACAGCAAGGAATTATTCGAACTTGGAATCCCAGTTTTAGGATTATGTTATGGAGCACAGCTGATGCAGCATGTCCTTGGAGGAAAAGTAGAGAAAGCCGAAGTCAGCGAATATGGTAAAACAGAAGTGCTGATCGACAAGAAAGATTCCAAGTTATTTGAAAATGTATCAGAAAAAACAATCTGTTGGATGAGCCATACAGACTACATCTCACAGGTAGCTCCAGGATTTGAAATTTCTGCACATACAGCAGATTGTCCAGTTGCAACAGCTGAGAATGCAGATAAATCCTTATATGCGATCCAGTTCCATCCAGAAGTACTTCATACAGTCGAAGGAAAGACAATGCTTTCCAACTTCGTATTAGGAGTCTGCGGATGTGCAGGAGATTGGAAGATGGATGCTTTCGTAGAAAGCACAATTAAAGAAATCCGCGAGAAAGTCGGAGATGGAAAAGTATTACTTGCCTTATCAGGAGGAGTAGATTCATCCGTAGCAGCCGGATTATTATCAAGAGCCATTGGAAAACAGTTAACATGTGTATTCGTCGACCACGGATTATTACGTAAAGATGAAGGAGACGAGGTAGAAGGCGTATTTGGAGAAAATGGACAGTTTGATCTAAACTTTATCCGTGTCAATGCACAGCAGAGATACTATGACAAATTAAAAGGAGTCACAGAACCCGAAGCAAAACGTAAGATCATCGGAGAAGAATTCATCAGAATCTTCGAAGAAGAAGCAAAGAAGATTGGTGCAGTAGACTTCTTAGCACAGGGAACGATCTATCCAGACGTCGTAGAAAGCGGATTAGGTGGAGAATCAGCAGTCATCAAATCCCACCACAACGTAGGAGGATTGCCAGACTTCGTAGATTTCAAAGAAATCATCGAACCATTACGTGACCTGTTCAAAGACGAAGTAAGACAGGCAGGACTACAGTTAGGAATCCCAGAAAGACTCGTATTCCGCCAGCCATTCCCAGGACCAGGACTAGGAATTCGAATCATCGGAGAAGTCACAGAAGAAAAAGTAAAAATCGTCCAGGACGCAGATGCAATCTACAGAGAAGAAATCGCCAAAGCTGGATTAGACAGAGAAATCAACCAGTATTTTGCAGCATTAACTAATATGCGAAGTGTTGGAGTAATGGGAGATTTTAGAACATATGATTATGCAGTAGCATTAAGAGCTGTTAAGACAATCGACTTTATGACAGCAGAAGCATCTGAGATTCCTTATGAAGTATTGAATAAGGTAATGAACAGGATTATTAATGAGGTTAAGGGAGTTAACAGAGTAATGTATGATTTAACTTCTAAGCCACCTGGAACTATTGAGTTTGAGTAGCTTGAAAAATCGCGGAAAAGCCCATAAATAAAGGCTTTGCGGGGTGTCGAAAAGACCAAATGGAGTGCAAATGGAGTTTAAAAATTATTTTTTTCTCTTGTTTATATTCCAGATTCACCTGCAAATTTCGTGAAATCAGTTATTCTCATAAAATAAAATTAGAGTAAATATGAAGAACAGTTTGTTTTGATTGAAGTGATTTTCGTCAAGGCAGACTGTTTTTTTGTTGCCTGCATTTAGAAAACAGATACCACAGAAAGGTTCTTTACTTTCGATGAGCTTAAACTCCATGACACAGTAATCACACTGATGGAGAATTAAAAAACAAGAAAATTTGATAAATTTCGGAAAATGATGTCCGATTTTGCATCTGCCAGTACAGAGTATATGAAGAGATAAATATTCAAAACACAGGAGGTACTGATTATGCAGAACAAATTATTTTTAAAGGCAGCCGATATATGTGAACTTCTGGAAGTAAAACAGACATCGGCTTATGAAATCATCGGAAATCTGAACAAGGAACTGGAAGAACAGGGCTACCTGACGCTTAGAGGAAAAGTTCCGACAAAGTATTTTGTGAAGCGTTTCTACGGAGTAGAAGATACTTGTGAGATTCCACAGGAAGAGGGAAAGGAATGGTTTCATGCGTAAGAGAAAAATGTATTTATCAGTGGAAGACATTGCAGAACTCTTTGGATTATCAGTTTCGTTTGCTTACCGGGTAGTGGAAAGAATGAATGCCGATCTGGCAAGCAAGAACTATTATGTGATTCTCGGTCGGGTGCCAACCCGCTATGTAGAGGACAAGATCTATGGTCTGGAACATGTTGAGCAGTATTTGAAGGAGGATAAAGCGGTATGAGTATGATGCAGGAAAAAATGTATATGGATGTGGATGATGTGTGTGCAATTCTTGGAGTTTCAAAAACTTATGCATATAGTCTGATGCGAGAATACAACAAAGAATTGAAGGCAAAAGGCTATATTGTAGTAGCTGGAAAAATCTCTACGAAATTCCTGGCAGAAAAGATTTATGGCATGAAAGTCGAGGATTAGCAATGGGGGTTTACAAAGAAGGAAAAAACTGGAAAGTACAGGTCTATTACAAAGACTGGCAGGGAAATCGGAAAAGAAAACAGAAAAGAGGATTCAGGACCAAGGGTGAAGCTAAGGAATGGGAAAGAGATTTCCTGCAACAGCAGAGCCAGGGTGTGGATATTGAATTTGGAAATTTTCTGGAGATTTATTACAAAGATATGGATGTCCGTCTCAGAGAAAACACTATGTACACGAAGCGATATATTATTGACCTGAAAATCAAGCCTTATTTTGAAAAGAAGATTCTCAGTGAAATTACGGTGGCAGACGTCCGTGCATGGCAGAATGAGTTGCTGACGTATAAGGATAAGAATGGAAAAGGATATTCTCCTACTTATCTGAAAACAGTGAACTGCCAGCTGACTGCAATCTTCAATTATGCAATGCGGTATTATAACCTGCAGGATAATCCCTGCAGGAAGGCAGGAGCGATTGGCAAGAGTAAAGGAGAACCGAAGGACTTCTGGATGCAGGAAGAGTTCAATGCTTTTCTGGAGACAGTAAGTGATAAGCCGGAGACAAGAATGGCGTTTCTTTTGTTGTACTGGACCGGAATGCGTATCGGTGAATTGCTTGCACTTACTTATAATGACATCAATCTTGAAGAGAAAACCATATCAATCAATAAATCTTATCAGAGACTGAAAGGAAAGGATATGATCACGCAGCCGAAAACTCCAAAGAGTATCCGTGTGATTACGATGCCGGATTTTCTTGCAGAGGAATTTCGGGAGTATTGCAGTCATTTGTATGGAATTATGAAAAAGGAAAGACTTTTTCGGTTTACCAAATCGCATATGGAACATTGTATGGCTACCGGAATCGAGCGGTCTGGTGTAAAGCGGATACGACTTCATGATCTCCGCCATTCCCATGCCAGTATGCTGGTTGATATGGGGGTGGCTCCATTGGAGATTGCAGAACGCCTTGGACATGAAAAGGTGGAAACCACGTTGAACACTTATTCACATCTGTATCCGTCTACACAGAGTAAATTAGCAGGTTTGCTAGATAAGAAACATGAGGAAGAGGAGGAATAAGCGATGGCTGGTGACAGACATGGAAAACACAACACAACGACCATTTCTTTTCGGGTGAATTCTTATGAAAAAGCAACAATTGAAGAACGAGTGAAAGTGAGCGGAATGAAAAAACAGGATTATATCGTCCGATCATGCATTTACAATCATGTATGTGTTGTTGGAAAGAAAGAAACAATTGAGATTATCCGGTCAGAAATGAAGGAAATGAGTTTGGTTTTGGAGGATGTGGCAAAAGATTTGAAGTCTGAAAAACCAGTTATTTCAGAACCGGTTCTTGATAGTATGACAGAACGGTATCTTGCATTTTTGGAAGCAGCATTATGGATGCTGAAAGGTTCAAGTTATTTATGGGAGGATAAAAAGGATGGAAGAGAAAGTAATGAAGGATTGTAAAGTGCTGGCATTGTGTTCACAAAAAGGCGGGGTTGGCAAGACAACAAGTTGCGTGAATCTGGCAGTCGGACTTGCAAAAGCAGGGAAGAAAGTGCTTGTGATTGACAATGATCCGCAGGGAAGTATGACAGCAAGTCTTGGGTATCATAACCCAGATGAATTACCAATCACACTGGCTACTATTCTGACAAAGATTGTAGAAGATGAACTATTTGAAAATACACTGGGAATTTTACATCACCAGGAAGGAATTGATTTGATTCCGGCAAACATCGAACTCTCTGGAATGGAAGTTTCACTTGTAAATATTATGAGCAGGGAACTTGTCTTAAAACAATATATAGAAAGAATGAGAGAAGAATACGACTATATATTGATTGACTGTATGCCATCACTTGGAATGCTGACGATCAATGCACTTGCCAGTGTCGATGCAGTTATTATACCTGTCCAGGCGGCTTATCTTCCTGTAAAGGGTCTAGAACAGCTGATACGGACGATAGGAAAGGTGCGAAGACAGCTTAACAAACAACTGAAAATTGGAGGTATATTGATCACAATGGTGGATAACCGAACGAACTATGCAAGAGATATATCTGATCTGATTTTTGATACATATGGAAACCAGATTAAGATTTTTCCACAGAGTATTCCATTTTCAGTACGAGCAGCTGAAATCAGTGCGGAAGGAATCAGCATATTTGAGCATGATCCAAAAGGAAAAGTAGCGGCTGCATATTGGCAGATGACACAGGAGGTGCTTTTGGATGAAAGGTAGAAGTGCATCGAAGATAAAACTGACATCTTATGATGAATTACTTGGAGGAGGAGAAGAAACGAACGATATCCAGCAGGTTTCACTTGAGCATTTACATTCTTTCGAGAACCATCCATTTCAAGTAAATGATGATGAGGCAATGGCGGAACTGGTGGAAAGTGTGAAAGAAGAGGGAATTCTTACAGCATTACTGGTACGACCGCTGGGTGATGGTGAATATGAAATCATCGCCGGTCACAGAAGGAGACATGCGGCACAACTTGCTGGTCTTAAAGAGGTTCCGGTTATTATCAGAAATATGGATCAAGATACAGCTGTCCGTGCGATGGTAGACAGCAATCTGCAGAGACCTAATATACTCCCAAGTGAAAAGGCATTTGCTTACCGTATGAAGATGGAAGCAATGAATCATCAGGGAACATCAGGCGGTATCAGTGCGAAAGACATTGGAAAGAACGCAAATGACAGTGCAAGGCAGGTGTATCGCTATATCCGGCTTACTTATCTGATGAATGACCTATTAAACGCAGTAGATCGTGATGTGATCGGATTGCAGGTAGGTGTAGAGCTTTCCTACCTTACGGTTCCAGAACAGGAGATGGTGGAGGAAGTGCATGAGAGTACCGGAAAATATCCAAGTCTGGAACAGGCAAAAAAAATAAGGCAACATCGAGAAGAAAAAACGCTGACAAAAGAGATTGTGCGGCTCCTGGTTATAGGAGAGCGTAAAAAGAAAACAACGGTAACATTAAAACAGGATGAAATTAAGAAGTATTTTCCTCCAGAGTATGATGAACAGAAGATACGGACTGTTATATGTCAGCTTTTGGAGGAATGGAGCAATCAGAATCATTGATAAGTACGAAGGGAGGGATGTGTCATGAGTATAAGAGCAACATTCCATTATTTTCAAGGAATGGAATGCGATATGTACAGTTTTTATCGTATTCCCAAACTGCTGTTTACAAGTGAATATTTTAAAAATCTCTCCTGCGAAGCAAAGGTGCTGTACGGACTGATGTTAGACCGGATGTCACTGTCCATCAAGAACCGGTGGTTTGATGAAGAGGACAGGGCATATATTTTCTTTTCGGTGGAAGAGATTATGGAAATGCTTAACTGTGGCAGGAATAAGGCTGTGAATTGTCTAAAAGAGCTGGATCAGGAAAAAGGGATTGGATTGATTGAGAAGAGGCGAATCGGACTTGGAAAAACAAATGTTATTTACGTGAAAAATTTCAGCCTGACAGAATATCCAGATGAGCCAGCAATCTTTGATTCGGAAGAAACACCGGAAAATGTAGCAGAGAGAAAAGAAAATACAGAGACAGAAATAGAAGAATATGCGAAAAAAGAGCCGGAAAAGCCCGTAAATACACAGAAGTTTGAAAAACAAACTTCAGGAAGTTTGAAAAATAAACTTCAAGAAGTTTCAAAAACAAACTTCAAGGAGTTTGAAAAACAAACTTCAAGAAGTTTAGAAAACAAACTTCAAGAAGTTTCAAAAACAAACTGTAATAATACTGAATATAATTATACTGAATTTAGTGAGAATGAATCTTATCAATATCTATCTGAACAAGAGAAAGGGAGAGATAGGATACAGGAGAGAAATGAGTATCGACAGTTAATTCATGATAATATCGAATATGAGATCCTTTGTCAGAGCTATGGAACTGGACGAGTAGAAGAGCTGGTAGAGCTGATGCTGGATGCAATATGTTCGACAAAGACATATCAACAGATCAATGGGGAAGCTGTGCCTACACAAGTGGTCAAGAGCCGTTTGCTCAAAGTCGGGTATGAACACATCCAGTATGTGTTTTTCAGTCTTGACAGGAGTACAAGCAAAGTGAAGAATATCCGGCAGTATATGCTGACGGTATTGTATAACGCTCCTGCAACAATCAATCAGTTTTATGATGCTGAAGTTCGACATGACATGTACTGGGGGAAGGATATTCCAGACAGGTAAGAACTTTGTGCCCACTGGGCACGAAGTTTAAAAAGAGATAGTCATATCTGGCAGATATGCTAAAATAACCTTGTGTCCACTGGGCACAAAGTAGGAGGAAGAATTATGTTGAGATTTATGATAAAACTGCCATTTCGAATTATTGCAGCTCCTGTTTGGCTGGTACTTGCAGCGGTGAATATTGTGCTGGTGTTCCTGGTTGGGTTATCTGCTGGATTCTGCTATCTGATAGCCGGAATCTCTGTTGTGACAGAAGTTTTGAGTATTGGGTTTGGAATCAGTACGGACTGGACAATGAAATCAGCGATTATTACGACAGTAGTGTTTGTTCTACTCCCACATATCGGTATGGGGATAGTTGCAGTAATTGAAGTTGTGAAATGTGGATTACAGGAATTTATTTTTGGATGATTGTGGAAAATATAGTGGCGCTATATGGAAAGGCAGAAATAAACAATGGAAGAATTATATAAAGTGATGGATGATTTGCTTGAGGTGGAATTTCAGATGAAAGCAGGGATGGATATTCTGAAAGAACTGGAAGAGTTTTATATGCTGGAAAAAGAAACCGAAAAATCGGATGCTAGAAAAGTAGCTGTGCTGATGAAAGGATATCTGCAGTCGATGAAGTCAAATATTCGAGAAATCATTCGTTATATTGATGACACGACACTTGAAAAATCAAATGATAAAAAGAAAGATAAACAGGAATCTACGAGTACCATACCAGAGGAAGTGCAGGAATTTGTGAATCTGACAATTACAGAGCATATGGGGAAAGCATATTCAGAATGGAAGTTAAAGCAGGATAAAGAGCCAGTAAGTGAGATTGATAAGAAATACCAGAAATTACTGGAAACGTTATCCCCAGAACAGGAAGAAGTGATTACGGAATACTGTAATGCAATTTTCAGCAGTGGAGCAGATACAGAAGAGTTTTTCTATCGGTTGGGATTAAAAGATGGACTGAATCTGAAAAATACGGTAAAATCTGTATTAGAAATGATATCGTGAAATCGAGATTTGTAAGAATAAAAAGGATAAAGAAATGAGGGTTCAACAACTAAAATATATTTTGAAGGTAGCAGAAGTTGGCTCTATTACCGAAGCGGCAAAACTGCTTTTTATATCACAGCCAAGTCTGTTCAATTCCATCAAAGAAACGGAAAAAGAGGCTGGTATTACCATTTTTCTTCGCAGCAGAACCGGAATTACTCTGACAAAAGATGGTGCTGAATTTCTCGGTTATGCTCGTCAGGTGATACAGCAGATGGAACTGCTGGAGGATCGGTATGTTACAAATCTTCCGGGAAAAGTGACATTTGGAGTATCTTCTCAGCACTATACTTTTACGGAAAACGCTTTTGTGGAGTTAGTTAAGCGTTTTGGACAGAAACGATACGCTTTTTATTATAATGAAACCGGAACACATCAGATATTGGATGATGTGAAAAATCGTGTCTGTGATTTAGGCATCCTTTATGTATCGCATGAAAACGAAGTCGTCATGCGGAAAGTGATAGAGGAAAACCATCTGGTGTTTACCGAGCTATTTTCAGCAAAGCCTCATGTTTTTTTGCAAAAAGATCACCCATTAGCATCGAAAAAAGTAGTTTCTGTCTATGACCTTGCACCTTATCCACGGTTAAACTTTGTGCAGGGAGAGTATGAATCTGTCTATTTTTCAGAGGAACTATTCAGCTCCATCCCGGTGGATAAGGAAATCCGGGTCAATGACAGAGGGGCTATTGTCAACTTCATGCTTGGACTGAATGCCTATACTATTTCCAGTGGTATTTTCCCGAAATATTTGAACGGAGAAAATATCATCTCTGTTCCGCTTGCAGAAAATGAAACAATGCATATTGGATATGTGCTGAATGAAAATCAGGAATTAAGTGAACTTGGAAAAAGCTATCTGGAAGAATTACGGAAATATGCTCCAGCCAATCCATAGTCATAGGTTATGGATAATCATATAAAATAGGTGTTATGTATGTACCGTTGTTTGCTGATATAATATCAGCAGAAAGGTGGTTGATGATTATGCCTATGGCGGTACTGAGCAATTTTCTGATTTATTGCGTTATAAATGCCTTTACTCCGGGACCGGGAAATATTCTGGCATTAAATACCGTAACAAACTATGGATATAAAAAAGGAAAGCCGTTGTTCTTTGGAATTTTTGCAGGCTACTATGTAGTGCAAATCTTATGCGCAATTTTCGTATATGGGGTTAATTCTTTGCTTCCAAATGTAATGGAAGTGATGAAGTACATCGGAGCAGCCTATATTCTGTGGCTTGCGATTCATATTGTTTTCAGCAAGCAGTCAACAGAAAACGCAGAGCAATCGGCATCGTTTCTGAAAGGCTTCATGCTGCAATTTGTCAATGTGAAAATCTATATGTTCGGAGTTACCGCACTAACGGGTTATGTTGTAGGATATATGTCCTCTTTTCCGGCTTTGCTGTTTTTTGAGCTGGTTATTGCAACAATCGGAACGATCGCAACCTGTACTTGGATTGGCTTGGGCGTACTGATTCAGAAGTTTTATCTGCGTCATTTCCGTGTTATTAACATTATCCTTGCACTAACATTACTGGAGTGTATTTGGGGAATGTTAAGATAATTGTTGCTTTGAGAGCAATTCTAATTAACAAATTCAAGTTTGTATATTTCATCAAAAGTTTCATATTTAAATAAACAAGGGGAGATGGTAAAATGAAAGCTCATGAATATTGGTCTGTCGGAGCATTGATAACGATGCTAGGAACTTTTTACACAGGCTACAAAGGAATAAAATCAAGTCATAAATATTTTGCAGTTAGTTCTTTGATTTGCATGGTTATGGCTATTTATTCAGGACATAAAATGCTTTCTGGGAAAAAGAAACTCAAGAAAGAATTGGTGAATGCAGAAAATGAAGAATAAGCAACTCACTTTAACAACACGCAAAAATGAGTGTTAAAAAATGGATGATATTATTAACAGAATTAATAATTCCAAGAAATGAATAATGAACCAACCTTGTGTCCACTGGGCACGAAGTTGGTTCAGTCATTATGGTGTCAGGAGAAATCCTGACATCTTTTTTTATGTTATAGGAAATTACTACGTAATGTTCCTATAATATAACAAAGCCCTTCGGGCAGGATTCTTTCTTATACCCCAAAACAGGGTGCAGATTTGAAAAAGCTTCCTTTTTAACAGGTAGACGCTGGAAAGGAAGAGCATATCAAGATGCAGGGAAGAGGAAGGTATTATGCCAGATATCCATGATTTTCGATTTGTCACAAATCAACAAAAACGACAAATCGGAGGAACAATCATGGAAGAAAGAAAATACACATTTTACGACAGATATCAGAAGGTGAAATACGCTAATATTACAGCAGAAGAGCTGGAAGTTCTTAATATTTTTTATAATAAGGAACATTATATGTTTGATCAGCAGCATCAGAGAAATAATACAGTATTATTTTGTGGATTAGAATCAGAAAACGGTTGTGCGACAGACTTTATCGCAGATAGTGGACGTGACATTGCATCGGATATTACAACTGAGATCTTCTTTAAAGAACTCTTCAGCGATCTGACAGAGAAAGAAAAGAAAATCGTGAGCGATTATTTTATCATGGGAAAACAGGTTAAAGAAACAGCAGAGGAACTGGGCATCAGCACACGTCAGGTGAGTAGAGACAAGAACAGTGCTTTGGCAAAAATGTTGAAGAGGATGAAAGCAGCTGGATATGAATCATATGCTGAGGCGGCAGGTGCATTTCTGCAGGAAAGCGATTATATTCCAACACAGATGGAGACACAGAACTCGATTATGAAGAAAAGGACCGGAGAAGTGAGACTGCCATCAGATCATAAGATGAAAAAATAAATTCTTAAAAAACAAATCATGATAATAATGTGATGATATCACAGAAAACAAATAAAATTCAGATTATAATAAAGCCATAAAAGAAAAAACGAGGAGGACTGTAAAATGTCTGCTATTAATATCAATAAAAATAATTTTCAGAATGAAATAATGGATTCCGAGAAAACCGTTCTTTTAGACTTTTGGGCTCCTTGGTGTGCTCCTTGTCGTATGGTGGCTCCTATCATAGAGGAGATAGCAAGTGAACGCCCTGATATCAAAGTTGGAAAGATCAATGTGGATGAGCAGCCAGAACTGGCAAGTAAATTTGGTATTATGAGTATTCCAACTTTGGTGGTTATGAAGAATGGGAAGATTGTAACAAAAGTTTCAGGGGCAAGACCTAAGAAGGCAATCTTAGAGATGCTTTAAGGAGGTGCGTTAATGGGATTTTTTGATTTTTTAAAACAGGCGAATATTAATCAAGGGATAGAGGAATATAAAAAGACTGCTGGTGCAGTTCTGCTGGATGTTCGTACGCCGCAGGAATATCAGGAAGGGCATATACCAGAAAGTAAAAATGTGCCATTGCAACAACTTAACAATGTTGTTTCGGTAGTGAAGAATACAGAAATACCGCTGTTTGTATACTGTTATTCCGGAGCCCGAAGTCGTCAAGCAACTGGGATGTTGCAACGAATGGGATATTCTAAAGTAAATAATATTGGTGGCATTGCTGCTTATTCAGGAAAGGTGGAAAAATAAGATGAAGGTAATAATCGTAGGCGGTGTAGCCGGAGGAGCTACAGCTGCAGCAAGAATACGAAGATTGGATGAACATGCAGAAATTACTGTGTTTGAAAGATCCGGATACATATCCTATGCGAATTGTGGGCTTCCATATTATATTGGAGACGTGATCACAGACCCGGAAGAACTTACACTACAGA